>UMEY01056979.1_pt1 | contig 77829 bp, 77 predicted proteins | sample 1964881 | NCBI WGS metagenome assembly UMEY01 (sample SAMEA4836033, study PRJEB28245) | human gut metagenome | biome: gut microbiome; material: fecal sample | place: Denmark | collected 2008 | reverse complement strand
AACTGGGGGTTTTGTCATGCCTATTCGGCGTACAATAAAAAAGGTTCCTCTATGATAAATCATAGAAGAACCTTCTTACCGCACCCTGCCTGACAAAAAATTCTGCTGAATATTTCTTTTGCGTATATTAGACATGATACCATTTTCATATTTTATTTCGGACACACAATGAAAATAACATATCTACTCTCACCATTAATTCTATTTTACACAGCTGAAGTACAGTCAAGTGTATAATTTTTATATTTTCCCCATATCAGAACAATGGCCAACTGGCAAACTACGCTTACAGCTACTGCCGGGACTACATCATTTCCCCATAAATGCAAGCCCCCTGAAACGCAGCTGATGAGTATCAGTAAGCTGTGCACTCTCTTACGATATTTCTTTTGCTCATCTAAGTCTAAAGGCTTATTTTTGTCCTGCACAGGCGCGAATTTCCAAATAATGCATGCTGCCACGATATATACCGCGATTACGTCAACCCCCATATTCTTCTGCAAAAACGCAATTAGATACAAAAGAATCACAGTTGTGACTGTTGACATCACATAGCATCTGAATTGTGTCTTTGCATGATATCCGCCTGCAAAAATTCTTAGCGGTATAAAACAAATCAGAAACAGCACACTTTCCAGAAACATATCCAAGATGATTCCTGTTAACAGAGCCGTCACCACATTTAACAGAAAAATCAGGCCTTGATAAATGCCAAACAAGTAAATCTCCTTGTCTTCTTCATCCACGTTGCCTGCGGCTTTGATTTCTTTCCACACATTTTCCATTATTTTTTCTGTCATAGAAATCACCTCGCACCCATAATGCCTTAGCTATGTTTCAGCTTTTCGCTTCCTTTAGGCATTTTAGGCTGATAATATTCGAACATGCATGTTGTGTTTACAGACAATGTTGTAACAACCAATGCCAAAGACGCAACAGCTTTCCACATGTTCGCTTTTACATTAAACCAATTCCACTTTTTCATAAAATCACCCTCCGTTATCTTGATAAAAATTTTTGTGATCCTATTATATCTAAAATATAGGGTGATTCTATAAAACACCAAAATTACCCATGTATTTTCCATTTTTGACAAAAAGAGCACGCCTGTCATGCGATACACTCTTTTTTATTCAGATATACATAACAATATGCACACTAAAGAATTGATTGTCCGTATTAATCATCATCTCTCCGTCATATTTATCAATGACACGTCGCACATTGCTCAGTCCAATACCATGGGCTTCCTTTGCATTCTTTTTTGTAGAAATCAAAGTTTCTCCCCTTTTGATGATTTCCCCTTTGAATGTATTTTTTGCGTTGATCAGAAGTATCCCCTGTCTATAACTGATTTCAATTTCAAAATTTCCTTTTTCCTGTTTGCTCAATGCCTCTATGGCATTGTCCAATAAATTCCCAATCACCACAACAAGATCAAAAGAATTGATATCTATATTCTCAGGAATCTGCATTTTTGTATCGATTATTGCTCCTGTCGCCATCATAATTTTCAGTTTATGATTCATCAGACCATCCAATATTGTGTTGCCAGTGCAGATATAGTCTTCCGATAATTGATATTCTCCACCCAGTTTTTGAAAATATGCTTGCAGATCTGTTCTTTCTTCAGATTTTGATAATTCTTCCAATGCAATCAAGTGATTCTTAAAATCATGTCTGGCTCTTTTCAGACTGTCTTCCGTTGCATGAATCATGTCTAGTTGCTGCTGATATGCCTTATTTTGCAGCATCAACGATTGATTCTCTATTTCTACTTCATAATTGGAAACAACAATCTGATATAGATAGAAAAAAGCGATATTGATTAAAAACAAGCAGAAAATTACGCTTACAGTAATCCATTGTTCATATCCGCCATATAAAGCCAAAATATCAGCAAACGCGGAAATGCTTGGGATCATAATCAGTACTGCCCAGCGTCCTTTTTGATAAATTCGCTCCTCTTGCCCTAAAATACTTTTTGTCAAAATAACTACGATGTAGAACAGAAAATTACTTATGGTATATGTAATGACTTCAATGGAAGGAATGTGCCCCAAAATTAATATGGATGATCTTGAAACAATTGTTTCGCATAATATTCCCAGTAAAAAGATACAAAATACCGCAAATATCCTTTTGCACATGGTACTGTAATAAGGCAAAGTCAGAAAGAAAAACAGACACAAATTGGAAAAAACAGTGATAATGGGAATTCGATAATGCAAATAAATGATGCTGTTTAAAAGATAATACAATATGAAAATGGTACGTTTTAATTCCTGCGAACACCGTAAATTGTCTTTGGAAAATATGGTTTCTAAAAACAGATTAATACTAAAAACACGAAATATATTCGCAATCAAATAAATCACATGACTGTATGCCAATATCATTTCTATTTCCTCACTTTATTATGACATAAGATTTTCTCTGACCGTTTTTCGGTACGCTCTGCTAATGGGCAGTTCCTCATTGTTGCTCAACAGCACACTATCAAATTTAAAACGTGTTACGTATTGTTTGTTTATGATAAATGATTTATGTATCTGTACAAATTCCGTATCCGGCAGATTCAGCTCTGAAAGTTTTCCATAAAAAGAGTCGCTTCCATTTCTCGTATGAACAATAATCTTTTTTGTTTCACTGCTGAAATACATAATGTCCTTATATGGGATTCTGTTCTCTGCTTTTCCTGTCTTGTAACTGAAAATTTTAACTTGATGTCCCTGGAGTTCCATAGCCTTTTCTAAAATACCGATAACCTGTCTAGGTGTAAAAGGTTTAACCAAGAAATGAATGGGCCGTATCTGAAACAATTCCAGCGCATAGGATGACTTGGCAGAAATAAACGCAATCTGTGTATAATCATCCAGTAATTTTTCTCGAATATAACGCCCTACTTCCACTCCGTTTAATCGCGCTAATTCAATATCCAGATAGATCAAATCGTATTTCTCATGATCGTCCAGTTCTTTTAACAATTCTTCTCCTGATTGAAAGCTGTCTATTTCATAATGCATTGTTTCTGTTTTGAAAAAATCATCAATGATATTCTCAATAGCGCTGCACACAGCTCCATTATCGTCACAAATTGCGATGCGAAACATATTCACTCCTCCTAATTTCACGATTATATTCTATTTTACAATAATTTCACTTACTTTTCACCATGTTTTGTGATAATAATGCACATTTTGTGTAATTTTGCATTATAAACAGAACTCCGATATAACAAAAAGGCACAAAATCTTTTACAAAGATTTTGTGCCTTAATAGTATTGTTTTTTTGGAGGCATTTTAAAAATCAAGGATGTGATTTCTTTTCTTGCTCATTTATTGCCATTCCTAACATCCGCAACACCTAAACAGTTACATAGCATATCTATCAAGGCAGCAACAAATGCTAAGAGCAATTCCTTAAAAAGGTGCATATATCGTCGCAACAATTTCTTATGCAGATTGATATATCAATTTTATATATCTTCTTCATCCTCCCGCGCATCCTCTTGGGGAAGCGGATGCCATGTAGGAGGTTCTTTATGGCAGCAAAAGACTTTCTTTATCGCAGTTAATATGGATTCTACGAAATGAAACCAGATATTCGCGAAAATCACAAACACCAAAAGAAAAATCAAAATGCCGCCAATTTCTTTCCAAAACATATATCCCTCACTTTGTTGCATACTGATTCATGAAAAATTCTGTAAACGCTGCCAGTTCTTTTTCCTGAGATACATATACATACAGCTTTTCATCCTCCAGCCAATCATATGCATTGATGCCAATATAGGCTTTTTTATCAGGGTAAATGATAAAAGCATCTGTGGGATATTTATTCCGATATGCCTTCATGATCTCTGAACGTCGATAATACACAGGGTCACCGCAGCCGGAAAGATCTGGTACTGTGGGAACGACAACAATGCTTTTTGTTTCTTCGTTCCAGCCTACAATCAAATTACCAATTTTCGTTTTGCTTCCATGAACAAAGCCATAATTGAACCATGAAACATCTTCGGTATACCCAAAAATCAGCTGATAAGTATCTCCATTTTCCACCACCTGATTGAAAAGCAGACGCATTTTCTTCGCATTCGCATCGCTTTTCTCCATGTCGATTTCAGGCCCTTTAAACAATTTTCCGAAAAATCCCATATTTGTTCCCTCCTAGTCATTTTTGATATTTATTGTACTGTCATTCAGAATTGTTTCTTCGTGGCAGTCTGCAAACTAAAATAAAAATAAATTTTAAAATTTGTATTTATTTTATGTATAAAGAAATCCGTCTGAATATTCGGACGGATATGTATTTGTCATTATGCCTTCAGTTTTTCCAAATGATTGATCACAGCATCAATCTGGAATTTTGTGGTTTCTTCTGCGGCTTCCGGTACAAAAAATGGTAATCTCTCCGGAACAGAACGATGGATAAGAATGATTGTCAAACACAGATTGATAAACAAATTCACTCGTTCCTTGCTAGGCTCAATTCCGAAGCATTCCAGTATTTTTCCAAAAAGAACTGCCTGTTTTTTCCGAAACATTCCGTAACTTTCTTCTGACAGCCGTTGAAATAACATTCTCTGTTCATCCAAACTCATAATGGCAAAGCCGCTTTTTGTGCCATTACAGCAGGAATATATAAACCGGCTCATGGCTTCATGCCACGTCAAAGACGGATCTGACATCAGCTGATTTACATAAGCAATGATCTTCGGCTGCTGATAATAAAGTGCTTCAATAACCAAATCTTCTTTAGTAGGAAAGAAAGAATAAAAAAATGTGCGGGAAATGCCGACTTTCTTATAAATCTGCTCAACAGTGGTATGCTGAATCCCCTGCTCTGCCATAAGTTCCAAAGAAGTCCGAATCAAATCATCCCGAATCTGTCTGCGTTCTTCTTCCGAATAAGCAACCTTTGGCATATTCTTCTCCCCTCCAATAAATACAAATTTAAAATTTTATCTTTATTTTAACACAACAAAAAAGAGAAAACAACTATAAAATATACTGCTCAATCCTCCAGTTCAATAGACGCTTCTGCTGCCATTGCCAAAAGTCTCTTAAACTCCTCTCGCTCCTGCTCTGTCATTCGTTGGGTCATTCGCTGAAAAGTCCATTTGATTTCTTCTTTTATAAAAGGATACACCTGCCATGATTTTTCTGTGGGCTGAATGTCAAACGTACGCTTATCTTTTGCATTGGTTGTACGGATGAGGAATCCCAGCTCTACCAACTTTGTGACTGTTTTTGCGATAACACTTTTGTCCAAAGCCAAACGCTTTGTGATTTCATCTTGTGTCAGCTGTTTGAAATCACAGATAATCAATATAACAACAGCCTGTGCTGCTGTCAGATCATGCTGTAAACAACAGTTATTGAGCCAGATATGAGATTTTCGATACAAAATAGAAATAGATTTGAAGGGACTATCAATGATATTTGGCATAATAAAACCTCCTTATTTACAAAACCATTATAATCTTATTTGGTGGCAATTGCAACTAGTTATTGACTTGTGAACTTTTCTTTGCTATATTAAAACTAGTGGCAATTGCCACTAGTTTTCGGTTTAAAAAGGAGGTGTATTCATATGGAAACCATTCAAAAAATCTGGAATAAAAAGTTTGTTCTGCTTTTTATTACCAACCTCTTGGTACTGGCAGCCTTTTACGCTTCTATCCCCATCATTCCGGTATATTGCCAGGAAATCGGCATCACCGGTTCTGGCATCGGGATTGTATTGACTGCCATGTCTGTTGCAATCATTCTATTTCGTCCCATTGCCGGATATCTGCTGGATAACTTCAACCGTTATCGTGTATATCTGCTGTTTCTGGCTTTATTTTGTCTGGCATTTCCCAGTTTCATCGAGTTCCCCATTTTTGGCGCGTTAATCGTCATTCGTCTGTATATGGGTGCTGTATATTCTGTCTGCGGTTCTGCCACCATGACACTAGCCAGTGATGTGCTGCCCCCTACGAAAATTACGGAAGGCATCAGCAGATTTGCATTTACCATTTCCATCGGCATGGCAGTAGGCCCTTATTTAGGCATTCAGGTGCAGAACCACTTGGACAGCAAAGCATCTTTTCTGACAGTCTTTGCCATTTCCGTCATTGCTTTGATCTGCGTATCCTGCTGCAGAATCAAATATCCAAAAGTAAAACGAAAAAAATTCTCCATCAAAGATTCCATCTATAATCCCGCGTTGCCCTTTATGTTCAACATGACATTTCTCATGATTCCTTATGGGGCAGTCATCGCATACTCTTCTATTTTGGCGCAGGAAAAAATCTCATGTCTTTTCTTCCTTACTTCTATATTTGCCTTGTCATCGGCATGCTGTTGTCTAAAATTTCTACACAGAAAATGATTGATGCCGGCAAACACCGCGTACTTGTTTACATCAGCCTGATCATTCTGGTAATTACCATGACCAGCTATATCTTCCTGACAACAGGTGCACATTTGCTGATCGCAGGGTTCTTCTTTGGTATCGGTTATGGCATTTTGCAGCCACTTTTCCAATCTTTTGTTACCGGTACTACGCCTGCGCCAAAACGGGGCGTTGCCAATGCTACCTACTTACTCTCCTACGACATCGGCATTGGCATCGGCTCCCTGCTTATGGGATGCTTGCAGGAAAGCATTGGTTTGCAGAAAGGCTTTGCATTGACAGCAATCGCTTATGTGGTTGGCGGGATTATCTATATCGTTTATTCCGACCGGTATTATCGAAAACTGAAAACAGCATCTGCGGAAGCACCTGCAAAAGAAGCCCATACATTGGCACCCTACATGAAAAAAGAAGTATATGCCCTGCAAGAAGACGCAACTGTTTATGATGCCATTGCTTTCTTCTCTGAAAAAAACATCAGCGGCGCGCCCATTCTTTCCAAAGAAGGTACTGCCATTGGTTTTATCAGCGATGGTGATATCATGCGTTACATGAAAGAAGGCAAACTAGCCCCCATGGCAACAGACAGTTCCACACTTTTTATGGAGTATCTGTGGGATCCCGACGCAGAATTCCACGAAAAAATCAACACCATCATGCATCTGAACATATTGGAAATCGGTACCAAAAAAGCCATTACCATTGACGCAGATGCATCTATCCAAGATGTCTGCAAACTATTAGGAGAATCCGGTGTGAAAAAAGTGCCTGTTGTATCAGAAAATAAAGTTGTAGGTATCCTCCTGCGCTCGGCTATCATCAAGTATCTGGAAAAGCAATATCTGGAGCAAGCAAAATCTGTACACCAAGCTGGATAATGCCTTACCTAAAATGAAATGGTTTTGTAATTTAAGGGAGAAAACTAAAAAATTTTTTGCAAACAAAAAAGCGCTTTCTCCTAAGAAAACATTGTTTTCCCTTAATTTCTTAAAAGAAACTGCAATGGCTGCCTTCAGAAGACAGCATTCCGCATGCAATTCAGATAACAAGAAGAAAGCTGGAAACCCTTTGATTCAAGGATTCCAGCTTTCTTTTTACATAATTTTCTGAAGGGATATATTTCTTAAGAGAATCTCTTATGCTTCATAGATAAAATTATCGATCAGCCTTGTTTTACCAATATAAACTGCCATGGCAACCAATACGGTTCCTTTGATTTCCGCAACTGGCTGAATGGAAATGGCATCTACTGCCTGTACATAATCAATTTTTGCCAGAGGTTCTTCTTCGATGAGCTTTTTCATTTTTTCAACGATAACATCCGCTTTTCTTTCGCCATTCTGGATCAGTTCCTGTCCCAAACCCACAGCTCTGCTCAGCACAAGAGCCGCTTTTCTTTCTTCGGGGTTCAGATAAGTATTTCTGGAACTTTTCGCCAGTCCATCCGCCTCTCTGACGATGGGGCATCCCACGATTTCAATATCAAAATTCAAATCTCTTACCATCCGTTTGATGATAGCAAGCTGCTGTGCGTCTTTCTGACCGAAATATGCTCTGTCCGGTGCAACAATGTGGAACAATTTGCTTACCACAGTACAGACACCTCTGAAGTGAATGGGTCTTGTTTTTCCACACAATTCATCAGAAAGAGATTCCATAGTCACATAAGTATGGAAGTCATCAAAATACATTTCTTCCGGTTCAGGATTGAAAATCAATGCAGCACCTGCATCTTCGCAGAGAGCCGCATCTCTCTGAATATCTCTGGGATATGTGGCAAGGTCTTCACCAGGGCCAAACTGTGTTGGATTAACAAACACACTGACAACCACTTTATCGTTTTCCTTACATGCTCTGTCAATAAGGCTTTTGTGACCTTCGTGCAGATAGCCCATGGTAGGTACCAAACCAACGGACAACCCCTGTTTTCTCCAGCTCTTTACTTCGTTTCTTACTTCAGAAATGGTTTTTACGATATTCATTTTTCTTCTCCTTAATATAACTTTTTGATGACGTCTTCAGAAATGGCAAAGGTGTGTTCGGGAGCCGGGAAGGAGCCCTCCTGTACATCCGCAATATAATCTCGGAACGCCTGTGTCATCATTTCTCCAACATTTGCGTATTTCTTTACGAATTTCGGTGTAAAGTCAGAGAACAGTCCCAACATATCCTGATATACCAAAATCTGGCCATCGCATCCTGCACCTGCACCAATACCAATGGTAGGAATAGAAATGGATTTGGAAATCAGTTCCGCTAATTTTGCAGGCACACATTCCAATACCACTGCAAAAGCGCCTGCCTCTTCTACGGCTTTGGCATCTTCCAGCAGTTTTTTCGCTGCTTCCTCACTCTTGCCCTGTACTTTAAAACCACCAAAAGCATTGATGGACTGTGGTGTCAGACCGATATGCGCCATAACAGGAATAGATGCGTTTGTGATAGCTCTGATCTGGGGGCATACACTTGCGCCGCCTTCCAGCTTGACTGCCTGACATCTGCCTTCTTTCATAAGTCTGCCAGCATTGTAAACAGCTTCTTCAACAGATACCTGATAAGACATAAAAGGCATATCCCCTACAACCAATGTGTTTTTCGCACCACGGCACACAGCAGCTGTATGGTGGATCATATCTTCCATGGTCACAGGGAGTGTATCTTCATAGCCCAACACAACCATTCCCAGGGAATCTCCTACCAGAATACCATTGATGCCTGCTTCGTCCATCAGTTTTGCTGTGGAATAGTCATAAGCAGTAAGCATGGAGATTTTTTCACCTTTCGCCTTCTGTTCTCTAAATGTGGATACTGTGTTTTTCATCATCGATAACCTCCGCAACTTTTACATAGTCCCTTTCCGGGTGTTTTTCTCCTGCTATCGCCAATAACTGCTCTGACAAAAGAAGATAGATTTTCATTAAATCCGCTCCCGCTTTTGTATCAGAAATGTTTTGAATAGACTGAATGTGCTTCTCAACGGTAGAAACATCTGCCCGTTCCACCGGGCCCGTTAATGCGTCCACTGGGCCTTTTTCTGCCACTGCTTGTGCATTGCCCAAAAACAGTGGAATCAAAGCCTTTTGCGCATCATTCTCTTCAAAACCGCAGTTTTGCAAAATATGTACGCCCAAAGAATAGAGTCCTGTTACCAAATTGCTGACAACCACAGCGCCGCAATGGTACAGGGATTTATTTTCGCTGTCCATTACAATGACTTTGCAGCCAGCGTCCTGGAGCACGTCTTTCATTTCCTGCAAATGATCTTCCGATCCTTCCAGCGTAAAATAAGCCTGTCCCAATTCTTTGTATGTATCGTATTTGCTGCTTACGGCGTATAGCGGATGTACGGAATATACGGATGCACCAAGTTTTTCGCCATCAAAAAAAGCGGCTGATGAAATCGAGCCGCTGCAATGACAAATATTTTTATTTTTTATATCCAGATTTTTTATGCAATCCCAAACCATACAAATTTGTCCATCCGGTACTGTAACAAAAATGGTGTCACTATCCCGCACAATATCCGCAATAGTGCCATAGACTTTTGTTCCTGTAAAATCTGCTGCTGATTTGGCTGATTCTGGTGTTTTGCTATAATAACCCACCACACTTACACCATGGGTCTTGAAATATTTTCCCAGGGAAAAACCTACTTTCCCTGCACCAATAAAACCAACTTTCATGCCCTTCACTCCTCTCCGGGTAGTGATGGCATAAAAAATCTGTCATTTCCGGTATCGTTTGTCATCAATACGATCCTGAATCATCATAAAAAATAAAGTAATTGCGGTACAGCTTCTTTCCGAATACCATCCGCCAACAATATAGCACATCTGCGTACATTTGTCCATCTAAAATTTGGAAACCGCCAATTTCCTCTGCATCAGCCAGTCCTTATAAAACCCTATGATTTCGGCATTTTGATACCACATACTTATACCCTCCGGAAAGATATTTTCATAAATTTTTTTGATAAGAACATATCAAACATATCTTTAAATTGACTTATGACAAAATCAAATTTATAATATATATTACAATTGTAAGATTAAAAGGTGGTGATATTTATGAAAAAACTGCCTCAAATTTCTGAAGCAGAATATAAAGTGATGAAGGTCATATGGAAATACGCCCCCATCAACACCAATGAAATCACAGATAAATTATTGCAGTGTACCGATTGGAGTCCTAAAACCATCCATACACTTATCAAGCGTCTTGCAGGAAAAGGTGCCATCACATATGAGAAACAAAGTCGTGTATTTGTATATACGCCCCTGATTCAAGAACAGGATTATCTCAAACAGGAAAGCGATTCTTTTTTAAACCGTTATTTTAATGGCAATATTTCAGCCATGGTTTCCGCATATCTGGAGGATGACGAATTATCAAAATCAGATGTCGAAGAACTGCGCTCGCTTCTTTCCAGAAAAGGAGGCGAATGATATGTTTCTTTTTATGATCCATTTTCTGATCTGCAATATCTACCTCTGCGGAATCATTGGCATGCTATTTTTATTAAAACATATATGCAGAAAAATATTGTCGCCTCGCAGGCAATATCAAATTTGGCTTTTATTTTTGTGTCTGCTGGCTGTGCCTTTTCTTCCTTTTTCACTGAAAGGCATATGGGAATGGGTTCCGACTTTGGGAAACAATTTTCTCTTCCCCAAAACAACAGCTGCTCCCCTTTCGAATGTTGGAGAAACCACAGATTTTGCTGTTAACCTGGCAAATGACTTTGCTGTTTCAGTAAATCAGGATTCTGGGTCCTTTTGGGGATGGATCTTGGCAAGCATCTGGCTTTGTGGGATATTCATTGCAACCATCAAGTTATACCGTTCCTATCTGCATCTGCGGACACTGGAAAAGTCTGCTCTGCCCCTGCAAAATGACAATATACGTCAATTATTTGTCTCCTGTTTGCAGGAATGCGGCATCACAAAAGAAATCCCTATTTTCAGTACAGCTTTTCTGCGTACTCCCATACTAGTCGGATTTTGGAAACCGCGAATTTATCTTCCCATTTCCATATTGAATGATTCCAGTCAGGAAGATTTACGGCTTATTTTGATACATGAATTGTCGCATCATAAGCATAAAGACAACCTAATAAACCACTTCATCAATTTGGCTGGTGTTCTGTACTGGTTTCATCCATTCATTAGATTTGCTTTCAAAGACATGCGCAGCATGCAGGAAATGGCTTGTGATGCTGCTGTATTGGAAGCACTGGATGCTTCTCAGCGTTTGGAATATGGAAACACATTGCTTCGTTTTGCAGAAAGAAATGCGCTGGAAACCTTCCCGGCTGCTGCAAGTCTCATAAACAGCAAAAGTCAAATGAAAAGACGTATCCTGCATATTGTTCAATATGAAATGCCAACGAAAGCGAAACAGCGGAAAAGTATTTGTATTCTTGCATGCACGGCTCTGTTTTTTTGCGGCATTTCTCCGGCATTCTCCATTTATGGTGCAGAACAAAACCAATACAATTGGAATATATCATCCAAAAATATCACTTCTGTGGATCTCTCGAATTATTTTGGAGATTATGAAGGCTGTTTTGTTCTGTATAATCTGGAAGAAGACACATGGCAAATTTACAATATGGAACAGGCAGAGAAGCGTATCGCCCCTGATTCCACCTATAAAATTTATGATGCATTATTCGCTCTGGAAGAAGGCATTATAACGCCTGACAATTCTTTTGTGGCATGGGATGGACAAGAAAATCCGTTTGCTGCTTGGAATACTGACCAGACATTATCTTCCGCCATGGCATCATCTGTAAACTGGTATTTTCAGACCATGGATACCCAGCTTGGCAATGATCGTCTTGCTGCATATTTCCAGAAAATCGGATATGGCAATGCCGACGTCACAGGAGATATTTCCTCTTACTGGATGGAATCTTCTCTGAAGATATCCCCCATAGAACAAGTGGAACTTCTGATGAAATTACATCAAAATGAATTCGATTTTAAAGCAGAAAACATTGAAGCTGTAAAAGAAGCCATCCAACTTTCCGCTTCTTCTGACACTGTATTATACGGAAAAACAGGGACTGGCAGAGTCAATGGCAAAGATATCAACGGCTGGGTTGTAGGTTCAGTAGAAAATGGACAGCATACTTACTTCTTTGCCTGCAACATTCAGTCTGACGCAAATGCCACAGGCAGTCACGCGTCAGAAATTACACTTTCTATCTTAGCCGATCGGCATATTCTGCCATAAAATAAGAAAGCTGGAATCCTTTACTAATGTAAACATTCCAGCTTTCTTTATTTTCCGAAGCAGCCTTCTCATGTTGTTATTGATTCAGATAATAAAGAAGTGTTTTCTCTTCTCCATTGTTCTGCCGCGTACCTGCATGGCATGGTATTTCCATATTTTGCAACATACTCCATGCAGTCAGTTGCTTGCTCCATTTTTTTCAATGTCTCATAACACATAGCTAAAATATATTGTCTTCGTACTTCATGATAGGTCGTTTTCTCTGTGATGTTCTGAAGAAGCTTCACTGCATCGACATATTTCCCTTCCAAAAACAATTTTTCTCCTAAAAAAATTTTATTTTTACGGAATAATTTTTCACCCTTCAGATATAATCCTGCAAATTTCTCCTTGTTTCTATTTTCAAAAGAGGATACCAGCTGCACATTCAGCATTGTATTTTGGTAAAGATTTGTTGTATGTTTGCCCTGCCAATGGTTTTGCAGGTACGCGATAGCTTTGGGAAAACGATGTTCTGCCATCAGCGCCAGTACGTACCGTTGCTGTGCCAGTATAAAAACAGATTTCTGGAAATCTTTCAGTTTTATTTCTGTTCCGTATGATACGGCACATTCCATAATTTCCAGATATTTTTTGGTATCACACTCTTCCATGAGAATCCTGTCTAATTTTTGGAAATCACGTAGGATTTGATATAGGATACTTCCTATGCCTACAAAAATTCCGATGATTCCGCAATGAATCAACAAATATCCATGGGTATTGATCCATCCATTTACCATAGTTTCCATGAAAAGAATTTGTGTTTTGTGTGGAAAAGGACTGCCCAAAAACATACTGACGATGCCAATCATAGCAAAATAAGTAATCACACATATTACGATAGCCTTTAACCTTCCGCTCTTTTGTTTTTCGTAAAGTTTTTCAATTTGTTCTTTCAACAGTCATTCGCCTGCCTTTTCATAATTTTTATTCCGCTCCATAAACTTCTGCCCATTCTGCCAGCGTCAGCCTCGGTTTATACCAGCTTTCTTCTATGTTATCTTCTGATGGTATCACATGATTGGAAACGTATTGCACACCGTCATTTTTCAGCGGACGTACCGCCACTTCATGAGAAAATACCTCGGACAGGCCTTCATAGGGAAATACCACATTTACTAGCAACGTGATGGTTCCATCCGCATTTTCCGTATAATCTACCACTTCCGGATATGGATGCTCTGGATATTCTGCCTCATAAAATCCTCGAGGACAATATTCATATGTTTTCGCGTCTGTGTGATACAATGTTTTTTGCTGTAATGTTTCGCTGTCAATATTCAGATATGTCATCATGATATGCTCAAATTCCTCTTTGGGAATTTGATAGACTGTGCCGACACCCAAATTATCACTTGGTTCATATGGTACTTCTTTTCCATAAATCTGACGGTAAAAAATATCAAACAGATCATAAAAATCAAACGAAGAAAAATCATTCTCACTCCAGTCCACTAGAAACATATTATTTTTCACATAGCCAATAGGCATCATATAAGCTTCATTCAAGGCGCGGCATTTCTCATCCAACGGAAGTACCCGAAGAGCAACTTTTTCTTGCATATCGCTCAATGCAAAAAGATAATATGCTTCTGAATACCAACTGCCGGAAAACATGATATATCCTTCCGCTGTATATTTCCAATCTGAAGCTGTGTAAACAGCTGACTCTTCCAATTGCATATCACCATCTTCATATTGGTAGATATTTCTTGCCACTGTGACAGCTCCATCGGCACAGTGAAAATCATATATGATCCACTGAAATGTATCTGAAATCACTGTAAGCATAAAATCATCCTGCCGCTTTTCTTCTACCGCCTGACAAAAATCAATTGCCTGATCTGCACAAACCATATTGATCTGATTTTTACTGTCTATGGCAGCATATCCTTGTTCTTCCAGTCTTTGTATGACCCGTTTGATCTTCGCCAATTTCGTTTCAGAAGTATTTTCCGTCTGTGTTTCCATTGCCGCTAAAGAAATATCAATAATGTGAAGGGACTTTTCTTCATCAAAAGATGTCTGCTCACCAACATCCATTTCTGCTGGCAGTTCTGTTTCTACCTTTGCGCAGGAACATCCCAATGTTGCAGCAAGCACACATAAAACAAGTAACCTTTTTCTATACATTCTTTCCACCTCGTTTTATTACAATTGTAATATTTAAACCAAAAAATATTTTTATAAATATTACATCAGTAATATTTCATAGTCAAGACTTTTTTCTTACGCATTCCTTAAAGTTTTGACAATATAAAAAACGGCTAAAACCAAAAGGCTTTAACCGTTTTTTGCTGTAATTGATTGTTATTTAGCGGCGCAGAGGCTCTGTTTCCCAGCTAATGATGGAACCACTGTACCCGTCAATGGTAAATTCATATTCTGTATCAGCGTCATAGATTTTACCTTCGTATTCCAGACGTCCATCATCATAATCTGCTTCCCATTCTCGAATGTCATCCACTGTGGCACCAGAAACCTGCGCTACCGCAATTTCTTTGGCTTTTGCTTCTGTAATAGCACTGCTGTTTCCTGCAGATGATTTTTGAGGTGCATAATCTTCTGCGTCATAGTCATAAGAAAGAATCTCTCCTGTTTGAGGATCGATTTCGTAGTCATATTCTTTGAAATCAGAAGTATAGAATTCGATATCATATTTTTCTCTGCCGTCATCACGTTCCAGCTTGCCTTTGATAAAGGTTACTCCATCCGCAGTCAGTCCCGCATGGTTCAGTGCAATTTCCTTTGCTTCTTCCAGTGTAATCTGTCCGTCAGAAGCTACATTTGCTATATTTGCCACAGCAGTTTCATCGACTGCCTTTGTCTGGTTCTCAATGATCTTACCACTGATGGCATCGATATCGTAATCATATTCCTGGCCGCCTACGGTAAAATCAATTTCATAATAGGAAAGTCCATTTTTTTCTGCCAATTCCGCTGTGGTAAATACTGCGTCACTTTCGGTAATATCTGCCGCTGCCAATGCGATTGCTTTTGCTGCATCAACGCCCAGATATTCCGCCTGTTTTGTCTGCTGTACACAGCCTGTCATCATCCACGCTGCTGCTGCCATTAATGTCAATCTACCTAAATATTTCATATAAACGCCTTCCTTTTGCTTCGGTTATGTTTTGTTTTCTTTGTTGTACTTATCATAACCTGCAAACATGAAATTTGGAAAGAATTTTTAAATTTTTTTATTTCTGTGATTCTGGCAAATGAAGTGTAAATTTACTGCCTTTTTCTGGTGTGCTTTCCAGCTCCATATATCCATGATGCGGTTCCGCAATCTTCTGTACCATGGAAAGACCCAGACCCGTACCACGTTTGCCAGTACGGGAAGCATCCACTTGGTAAAAACGCTTCCAGATTTTCTCCTGCTCCTCTTTGGCGATGCCGATGCCGTCATCCTGCACATAGAACAAAACCTCATTGCCTTTTCGTTCCAGCTTTATCCAAATCTGACCATCAGCCTTACCATATTTAATGGCATTTTCTACCAGGTTCTGAATCAAACGCCCCATCAACGACATATCCAGCTGCAATACAATGGTATCATCCAATGCAAAATGGAATCTTGTGAAATCATATCAATGGTTTCCGCACGTTCTTCCGGCGTTTCTTCATACTTTTTCGTATACTCACAGGCACTTTTGATAACAGAAGTAGGCGTTCTCAACTCATGGGAAGCATCGGCAGTAAACTGCTGTTCCGCTTCGAACGATTTTTCCAACCTTGCAAACATTTTATCAAAAGTCGTTGCCAGTCTGGTAAATTCATTATTGTCCTCAGGTATTTCCATTCTTGCAGATAAGTCCGATGCTTCACTAATGGTATCATCTGCTCCAGAGGTCGGAAAGCATACTTTGCAATCAAATAACCGCCAATGGTTGCCAGCAGAATAAAAATAGGCATGGCTGCGGCGGAGCTCATAACCAGATTTCGAATCATCATCGTATCTTCTGATACTTCCATAACCCCTCTTACCCATACGCCATTATCCCATCCAAAGGGGCACCAAAGGTCAAAAACATAGAATCGATTCTCTCCATCAGAAACCATACGAGTCAGACCATTCTCAAAGGGTTCTGAAACGGTAAAAGAAGCTGGAATCTGACCTGCCAGCAGAGATTCTTTCTGGCTGTAAATCACAGAATATACGCCATTTTGATAAAACTGAAACTCATCACCCAACTGCAATTTTCCATCTGCCACATCCACTTCTTCTAAATTATTGCGTACTATCTGTGATACGTTATTCATAGCCGTCTGTGTCGTGACAGCATTGCTGACAAACCAGAGAAAACCAATCAGCAGCATCCCCATAACAGTCATAAGTATAAAATACCAGATGGTGATTTTCAGTTTAATGGAAATACGTTTCATGATTTTCCCCCTTGTTCCTCCTCACGCAGTACCCAACCAACGCCACGGATGGTATGGATGAGTTTCGTGTCATAACCATCATCAATTTTCTTACGGAGTTTACTCATATACACATCCACATTATTGGAATTACCGGAATACTCATAATTCCAAATGCGATCTTCAATCTGCTCTCTGGAAACAACATTCCCCTTATTTCGCAAAAGATATTCCAGAATGGAAAATTCCTTTGGCAGCAGGGTAATCTCTTTGCCGTCTCTTGTAACAACGTGGCTTTTCACGTCCATCGTCAGGTTTCCCGCGGTAAAACAGTTATTTCTGTTTCCCACATGTTTTCTTGTCATTGCCCGAATTCTTGCCAAAAGCTCATCAAAATCAAAAGGTTTGATCAGATAATCATCTGCGCCTAAGTCCAACCCTTTCACTCGATCTGCAATGCTGTCTTTTGCGGTTAAAAACAGTACAGGAATATCTTTCCCCTTGTCCCGCAATTCCTGTATCAGCGTATAGCCATCTTTTTTCGGCATCATCACATCCAGTACCACAGCATCATATTCCGCGCCCATCAGATGCAGCCATGCTTCTTCTCCATCAAAACAACCGTCTACGCTGTATCCTTCCCGTTTTAATGTTTTTACCAGCAAACGGTTCATATCCATTTCGTCTTCTACAACCAATATCCGCATTCGATCCTCTCCTCACAATCTGTACTGATTCCATTATGGCCTTTGTTTTCCATTCCGTCAAATTTAATTTTTTCTACATCATAACAGAAAAGGCAGAACCTTCTCCGGTTCTGCCTTTTCATTCCATACTACTACTTCATCAAATAAATTACATGAATTTCTTTTCTTTGATCTTCAAACGTGTCATAGCTCTTGCCATTGCCATTTGACCACGATAATACTCTTTTCGGCTTGTCTGCAAAGCAATGCGTTCTTCTGCACGTTCTTTTGCTTCCTGCGCACGTTTTGCGTCTACATCTTCCGGTCTTTCCGCACTGTCTACGACCATGGTGACTGTATTCCCCACGACACGGGCAAACCCCTGTCCAACAGCTACATAATACCATTTTCCATCCAGTTTATAACGCAGAATGCCAATGGCAATGCCGATTACCATGGAAACATGGTTCGCCAGAACGCCATATTCCCCATCGCTGGTGGGAACTACCAAACTTTCGCAGGTACCTTCATAAAACAGACCGCTGCTGGAGGAAATCTTCAACTGAAACTGTGTCATATTGCCGCCTCCTTACGCGCCCTGTGCCATCAATTCCGCTTTTTTCTTCACATCATCAATAGTTCCGACGTTAAAGAATGCCGCTTCCGGATAGTCATCCATTTCACCGGATACAATGGCTTTAAAACCACGAACGGTCTCTGCCAGAGGGATGTATACACCTTTCACGCCTGTGAAGTTTTCAGCCACAGAGAATGGCTGAGACAGGAAGCGCTGAATCTTTCTGGCACGATAAACTGTCAGTTTATCCTCGTCGCTCAGTTCATCCATACCCAAAATCGCGATAATATCCTGCAATTCCTGATATTTCTGCAGCATCTGCTGTACCTTCATGGCTGTCTGATAATGTTCCTCCCCTACAATATCCGCTTCCAGAATTCTGGAGGAAGAAGCCAAGGGGTCAACAGCGGGATAAATCCCTTGTTCCACGATTTTTCTGGACAATACCGTTGTGGCATCCAGATGGGCAAATGTTGTGGAAGGCGCAGGGTCAGTTAAGTCATCGGCAGGCACATATACTGCCTGTACAGAAGTGATAGACCCATCTGTTGTGGAAGTAATACGTTCCTGTAACTGCCCCAGTTCATTTGCCAGTGTGGGCTGATAACCAACAGCAGAAGGCATACGACCCAGCAATGCAGATACTTCAGAGCCGGCCTGTACAAAACGATAAATATTGTCGATGAACAGCAGTACGTCCTGATGTTCCCGATCACGGAAGTATTCTGCCATAGTCAAACCTGTTTCTGCAACACGCATTCTGGCACCGGGGACTTCGTTCATCTGACCGAATACCAAAGCAGTTTTGCTCAATACGCCAGATTCTTTCATTTCCCAATACAGGTCATTGCCTTCTCTTGAACGTTCGCCAACGCCTGTGAAAATGGAATAACCGCCATGTTCTGTGGCTACATTATGAATCAGTTCCTGAATCAGCACGGTTTTCCCAACACCAGCACCACCGAACAGACCGATCTTACCGCCTTTTGCGTACGGTGCCAACAGGTCGATAACTTTGATACCTGTTTCCAGTATCTCTACTGCGGGGCTCTGTTTTTCAAAATCAGGGGCTTTCCGGTGAATCTGCCAGTGTTCTTCTGCCTGCACAGGTTCGCCGCCGTCAATGGGTTCCCCCAAAAGGTTAAACATTCTGCCCAATACTTTTTCGCCAACAGGAACCGTAATGCCGGCACCTGTTGCGGTAACTTCCAATCCTTTGGAAAGACCTTCGCTGGTATCCATCATGATGCAGCGCACGACGCCTTCCCCTAACTGCTGTGCTACTTCCATTACCCGTGTATGGTCTTCTACCACAACAGTCAGTGCTTCCTGAATTTTGGGTACATGCTCCTGCGGAAAACGCACGTCCACAACAGCACCCATGATTTGTATGATTTTTCCTTGTTCCATACACCAGTTCCTCCTTTACAACCGCTTCTTTTTCTGGGCTTTCGCACCAGCAATGACTTCCGTGATTTCCTGTGTGATACTTCCCTGACGTAAGCGGTTGTATTGCAGCTGCAATTGCTGTAACATTTCCGTTCCGTTTTTGGTTGCGCCATCCATGGCAACCATACGGTCATTGAGTTCTGCGCAGTAACTTTCTGTCAATGCACTGAAAATAATGCCCTGCATGGTAATAGGTGCCAACTGGTTGAACACAGAAGCCGCATCCGGGAAAAACTCTTCCGGTACTTCCGGTTCGTCACCTTCCGGCAGCCCCATATCTTTATGATAAAACTGCTCACGGGAAAGAGGCAGTAACTTCATCATCACGGGTTCCGATTGCAGACCATTTTTCATACGTGTATAAATGATATATACTTCTTGCACTCGTTCATTTCTTACTTCATCCAGCAGGTCTACCATAATCTGCCTTGCTCGCTGCAAAGTAGGCTTTTGAGAAGAATATAAAAAATCTTCTTCAAAGGGAATCTGTTTGTGCAGAAAATAATGGCGTCCCACTTGTCCAATGACAAAGAAACGAGCATCGGGATGGGCATGATATTCCTGTTCTGCTTTCTTTTCCACGTTCAAATTATATGCCCCAGCAAGGCCTTTATCTGCCGTGATGACAATATAAGCCCGTTTCCCGGCAAAATCGGGGCCATCCACAGGTTCCAAAAAGCGATGTTCCATTTCTGGTATATGATGCAAAATGTCGCCAATGCTTCGGCGAATGGTATGAAAGTAATCATACACCTGCTCCATATTTTTTCTTGCTTTTCGCAATTTGGATGAGGAGATCAGATACATTGCATTTGTGATCTTCATGGTGTCTGAAATACTTTTCATACGATCCTGAATTTCTTTACTGCTTGCCATATCCTTGCTCCTTCTTGAATACGTCTAATTCTGCCAGAACAGCTTCTTTCTGTTCCGGTGTAAATTGTTTTTCACTTCTGATAAATTCCAGAATTTCAGGTTTATTTTCTCCCATATGTCCATAAAAGTCAGCCACAAAACCAGCGACCTTTTCTTTAGGAATGCCAAGGAGTTTTCTACTGGTGGCAACACAAAGGGTAATAACCTGTCTTTCCAGAGATTTTGGCTGATACAAAGGCTGTTTCAGCAATTCCATCAGCTGCTGACCATATTCGATCTGTTCTCTTGTGCTGGTATCCAGTTCAGAACTGAACTGGGAGAAAGATTCGATTTCCTTATACTGCGCCAAGTCGATACGCAATGTACCGCTGACACTCTTAATAGCTCTGGTCTGTGCCGCACCGCCTACACGGGATACGGAAAGACCTACGTTAACCGCAGGGCGAAAACCTTCAAAGAACAAATCGCTTTCAAGATAAATCTGACCATCAGTAATAGAAATAACGTTGGTAGGGATGTACGCAGAAACGTCCCCTGCCTGTGTTTCGATGATGGGCAGTGCAGTAATGGAGCCGCCCCCATGGGCTTCATCCATACGGCAAGAACGTTCCAACAATCTAGAATGCAGATAAAATACGTCACCAGGATATGCTTCACGTCCGGGAGAACGTTCCAACAACAAGGACAGCGCACGATATGCCACCGCATGTTTTGATAAATCATCATAAACAATGAGAACATCTTTTCCCTGATCCATGAAGTATTCCGCAATAGCAGTACCGGAATAAGGTGCCAGGTACTGCAACGCTGCTGGTGCGCTGGCTGTTGCCGCAACTACAACGGTATAATCCATAGCACCATGCTTTTTCAAATTGGTCATAACCTGTGCAATGGTAGAGGCTTTCTGACCAATGGCTACATATACACAGATGACATCTTTATCTTTCTGGTTCAGAATGGTATCTACGGCAATGGCTGTTTTACCGGTCTGTCTGTCGCCGATAATCAATTCTCTCTGACCACGTCCAATAGGGAACATAGAGTCAATGGCCATGATTCCTGTCTGCAAAGGAACATTGACGGACTGTCTTTCAATAACGCCAGCTGCTTTTCTTTCCAGCATATACCAGTCTTTTGCTTCAATTTCGCCTTTGCCGTCAATGGGAGCACCTAGGGCATCCACAACACGTCCCAGAATGCTGTCCCCTACGGGAATACCGGCTCTGCGTTTGGTACGCATCACACGGGTGCCTTCTGTCAAAGTCTGTTCGTCACCCAGAACCATGCAAAGGATTTCTGTTTCATCGATATTCTGTACCAGACCTTTCAGGCCGTTTTCAAACAATACGATTTCACCATACATGGCTTTTGAGATGCCTTTTACTGCAGCAATCCCATCATGAAGATGGTGTACATAGCCGCCTTCCTCGATGGAAAATTCATCTTCAAAACCATTGATATCGCTTTTCATAATGGAAATGATATCTTCTCTGCCTTTTTCTTTCCGAAGCTGACGTTCCAGTTTGTCAAAAGTCAGTTTGAATGTATTGTCAAAGACTTTATTCCCAATCTGGAGCATATAACCGCCCAGAATGTCATCATTTTGATGTTCCTCCAGCACCACGTCTGTGGCATTGTATGTTTTCTGGAGGATTTTTTTCAGCTCCTGCAAATCTCCTTCAGAAGGTCTTTTGGCATAATGAATGATCGCCTTCAAAATTCGATTTTCTTCAAAAAATTCTTTTGTGAAATTTTCTGCCATCACGCTTCACCTACCTTCTTCAGCAAATCTTCAAAGAGCGCTTTTCCTTTTTCTTCGTTGATATTGTTCCCCACTGCTTTTCTTGCAGCAAGCATGGCAATGGTAACCATTTCATCCTGGGTATCTGCCAGCAGTTTTTTCCGCTCCTGCTCAGCCTGCTTTCTGGATGAAATCAAAATGCGTTTTGCCTCTTCTTCAGAAGCTTGCAATTGTTCTTTTTCTTTTCTGCTGGCTGCCTCCAAAATGTGCTGTGCCTTTTCCCTTGCCTCTTTTGTGGCATTTTCCACGGTTTCCCGGGCCTGCTGGAGATTTTGATTTGCCAATGCCTCCTGCTCTTTGGCATAATCCATCTGTCCCTGAATCATTTCCTGCCGCTGATCCAGAACTTTTTGTACCCTTGCGAACAGAAATTTTTTCAAAAGGACATACAGTACGATCAAATCAACAAAAGTCCAAATAATATTCCAATTCAGCGTTAACATTTCCACATTCTCCTTTTATCAGCCTAAGAACAGGATAATCAGCAATGCGATAACAAAGCCGTAAATTGCAGTTGCTTCGGCCAGTGCGGCACCAAGCAGCAGTGTTTTGCTGATTTTGTTTTCTGCTTCGGGCTGTCTTGCAATGGATTCTACGGCTTTAGATGTAGCGATACCAATACCGATACCTGCGCCAATACCTGTAAATACTGCAATACCTGCACCAATCGCGATTAAAGTTGTCATTTCTATTTCCTCCTTGAATATCCTAAATTCTTTTTTATTCTATGGCTTCTTTGATAAACAAAGCAGTCAGAAATACAAATACATAAGCCTGAATCAGTCCATCGAAAATATCGAAGTACAGGCTGAATGCCACTGGAATGATCGCCGGTACAATGATCTTGATCAGTTCCATAACGACAAATGCACCCAATACATTCCCAAAAAGTCGCATGCAAAGAGACAGCGGCTTGATAAAGATTTCCAAAATATTAATGGGGGTGATGATAGGCATAGGTTCTGCAAAACTTTTTACCCAGCCTTTCACACCTTTCTGATGAATGCCTGCGTACTCAATGAGCACAATGCTCATGATGGCAAGTCCTGCTGTCACATTCAGATCTTTTGTTGGCGGTTTAATGCCAAAAAGTCCGATGAGGTTCGCACAGCCTATGAACAGAAGCACCGTTCCCAGATATGGCACATATCTTTTACCATGTTCACCAAAAATCCCCGTGAAAAAATCCTGTAAAAATGTCACACAGGATTCCACAAAAACCTGACGTTTTCCTGTTGGCACGATTTGCAGATTTCTGGTCAGATAAAGCGAAGCCACTACAAGAAAAGCCATGATGATCCATGTAGCTACCACGGATTCCGGAACAGGTATCCCGCCAAATACAGGAATGGTAAATGCCGTTTCACAGTTCAGCTCGTTCATCAGTTCTTCTGCTAAACTTCCCATATGATTACTCCTTTTTTACATTATTGTACACTTCCTACCGGGAAAGCACTGCGGAATACTTTTCGTATAATGGGGCCTGCAATGAGCAGCTGGAATGGCAAAGCCATGATAAAGTTTTTGGGAATATTGGTCAGCCAGATCATACCAAGCTGTCCCCATTCTCCCGTTCTGACACATACTTCCAGTCCGCCATACAAACTCATGACAATGACCATAGGCACAACCATACATGTGGAAATACAAATGACCTTACGCAGCGTGCTGCTTTCAGGTTTTACCAGAAAGCGGAAGGCAAAGCCTTTTGCCAATTTGGAAACCAAAATCCAGTCAAAGCACATGGCGTATATGTAAGCAATGGGAAAACCAAGCCAGCCTTCCCGTAACACATCAAAAGATGGCCCGCCCATATGGAGTGTAACATTATACATGCTCATCCAAAACACCATTACAAAACACATCAATACAGTATAAATCATACTTTCTCTTTTATTCTGCGGCATAATTATCCTCCTTTTATTTCCATTACTGCCTTTTTTGTCCACAAGAAATATTGTAGTAATTTCTTTTGTGTCATGTAAGTGTTTTTTTATTTTCGTCTTTTTTCTCTGAAATCGGCAGAAATGATTTCATTTTGTAGGAAATTATACCCAATGTCTTTTGAGAACATACAGGACAATTCAAACAATAGAATTGCCAAAGAATTTTCTGATTTTTTCACTGTGAAACTGTCTTTTTTTCAGTACTTTCCGATCGTGTATTTTCTTTTTTGCATTTTTTGCTGCCTCATCCCTTCTTTCTGTCTCCGCAGCAAACCACATCCGGCATCTCCAGAAATATCAGTTCGTCTGCGCTTCCCATTCGGGCGTTCACAAAAATAACAAATATTTGATTCTATAATTCCTTATTACCATTATGAGATAAAAACCACTACGGGTATTCTCATATGCTCTGGCATACTAGATGTAATCCAGCATCCTATTTTCATTGTCCTCGTCCAATCACACCACACTCCTTTGTTGTCATAAATTCCAGGGTGTTTCCGTGTATTGATGATATACGCTTCGAACACGCACTCATATTAGCACTACAATTACAACATGTCAATATTTACATGTTTAAAATTCCATGTTTTTTTTAACATGTAATTCTAGTCAAGTTAAAATGTTTGTGATATAATACAATTGATTTTCATGGCATAGGTACAAATAAGGAGTGAAATATATGGGGACGTTAAAATATGCCATCCTTGGGTTATTGAACCGACAAGAGATGACAGGCTATGAATTGACAAAAGTAATTGAACACAGCCTTCTGGGATCATGGCGCGCAAAACACAGCCAAATTTATCCTGAATTAAAATCTTTGACACAAAAAGGGCTGGTAAAATATGAAGTTGAGATCTCCGGCACTGTATTGGAAAAGAAGGTATATTCCATTACAGAAGAAGGACGCAGCGATTTTTTGCATTGGGAATCCAAAAAACTTCCATTGCAGCCAAACACCAAAGATGAATTTCGGCTGCAATTATACTTTTCCAGTTGTCTTCCGCCGGAAAAACGCATTGAACTACTGGAACACCAATTAGCCCTGCATCAAGCAAAATTACAGAAACTAAAACGGATCATGCAGAAATTTGATTCCATTCCGCCTACGGAAGAACCTTATTTTAGTGATTACTTAGTTCTAGGTGGTGCAGTTGCCAGAGAGGAAACAAACTGTCATTGGTTAAAAACATGTATTGACCTTTGCCAACAGCGGCTTTCCTCACAAAAAAAATGATGCTCTCCTCAAATCTGCATCATACATTTCAAATTTTCAAACCATCCATTTTCTGAATATCTCAGAAAAATTTCAAACCTTTTCAAATTCCATTTCTGCTCTTCCAAAAGACAAATATTCATATGACACCATGTCATATCTAAGCACTGTCCGCACAGAGTGGACTCTGGTCTCATAATGTCCTATAACCAACATCGACATATACTACCACTTATTTACAGAAATGTAAATTAATACTTTTATATCTTTACATTATTTTCACATCGGATGGAAATTGTTACAAAATAAAAAGCCGAGACTCTATAAAGAACTCGACTTTTTTATTTTCATATTTATACCGCTTCATGGAAGGTACGCATAATAACTTCTCTCTGCTGGTCTTTAGACAAGCGATTGAAATTTACAGCATAACCAGAAACACGAATGGTCAGTGTTGGATATTTTTCAGGATGTTCCATGGCATCCAACAGAATATCTCTATTCATGACATTGACATTCAGATGGTGTGCTCCCTGATAGAAATAACCATCCAGAATATGAACCAGATTTTCAATACGTTGTGTTTCATCTTTTCCTAAGGCATCAGGAACAATGGAGAATGTATTGGAAACACCATCCTGGCAGACATTTCTGTAAGGAATTTTTGCGACAGAATTCAAAGAAGCCAACGCTCCATTTTCATCTCTGCCATGCATGGGGTTTGCACCAGGAGCTAAAGGTTCCCCATGCTTTCTGCCATCTGGTGTTGTACCAGTCTTCTTTCCATACATCACATTACTGGTGATGGTCAGAGCAGACAATGTATGTTTTGCATTGCGATAAATAGGATGTTTCTTCAGCGCATTGGAGAAATAAGTTGCCACTTCCACTGCCAGTTCATCCACACGGTCGTCGTCATTGCCGTATTTCGGGAAATCCCCTTCTACGTTAAAATCAACGGTTACACCGTTTTCATCCCGCACAGGAGTCACTTTGGCAAATTTGATAGCGGAAAGAGAGTCTGCCACAACGGAAATACCTGCCATACCAAAAGCAGTCAGTCGTTCCACATTGCCGTCATGGAGTGCCATCTGGCTTGCTTCATATGCATATTTATCGTGCATATAGTGGATGATATTGATGGTATCCACATAAAGCTCCGCAACATAGTCCAGCACTTTTTTATAACGATCCCAAACTTCGTCAAAATCAAGTACATCTTTTTCCAATGGTTCAATGCCGGGAACCACTGGCACTTTTTGCAGTTCATCCACACCGGCATTCAACGCCATCAGCAAGGATTTTGCCAGATTTGCTCTTGCGCCGAAGAACTGCATCTGTTTTCCCACACGCATAGCAGATACACAGCAGGAGATAGCGTAATCATCGCCGTAAAGAGGACGCATGACATCGTCATTTTCATACTGGATAGAGTCTGTCAAAATACTCATTTTCCCACAATATTTCTTAAATTCTTCAGGAAGATCTCTGCTCCACAGAACAGTCATATTGGGCTCCGGCGCCGTTCCCAGATTTGTCAGGGTATGCAGATAACGGAAAGAGTTTTTTGTAACCAAAGGTCTGCCATTAATGCTGACACCGCCAATGGCTTCTGTCACCCATGTGGGATCTCCACCGAAAAGTTCATTATATTCCGGAGTTCTCAGATGTCGCACCAGTCTTAATTTAATGATGAACTGATCGATCAGTTCCTGTGCTTCTTTTTCTGTAATTACACCGTTTTTCAAATCTCTTTCAATATAAATATCGAGGAAAGTGGATGTACGGCCCAGAGAAATGGCCGCTCCGTTGTTTTCTTTTACCCCTGCCAGATACGCCATATACAAAAACTGTACGGCTTCTTTGGCATTTTTTGCAGGTTCGCTGATATCCACACCATATTTCATTGCCATGGATTTCATTTCTTTCAGTGCCTGAATCTGCATGCTGATTTCTTCTCGCAAACGGATTCTTTCATCTGTCATAGGCCCATCAAACATATCCTGTTCTTTCTCTTTTTCACCAATGAGAAAATCAACACCATACAGAGCAACTCTTCTATAATCCCCAATGACACGTCCACGACCATAGGCATCAGGCAAGCCTGTCAGAAGGCCCACATGTCTCGCCACCTTCGTTCTCTTTGGATATGCGTCGAATACGCCTTCGTTATGGGTTTTCCGATAAGCATGGAAATCCTTTTCCAACTGTGGATTCAGTTCATAGCCATATTGCTCCAATGCGCTTTTTGCCATTTTCATGCCGCCGTAAAGGTTTACGATCCGTTTCAGCGGCGCATCTGTCTGTAAGCCAACAATGACTTCGTTCTCCTGATCGATGTACCCAGGCGCAAAATTATCAATGCCGGATACAATATTGGTTTCTACATCCAAAATGCCCTTTTTCATTTCTTCCAAAATCAATTCATGGCATTTATCCCATACTTTCTGTGTTCTATCTGTAACCCCTTCCAGGAAGGTGTCATCGCCTTCGTAAAGGGTGTAATTCTTCTGAATAAAGTTTCTGACATCAATTTCGTTTGTCCATTTTCCTGTCTGAAAACCCTGCCAAGCTGTTGTATTCATATTTACGTCATCCTTTCTAACCACAAGTTATGCAATCATTTCCGTCAATACATTTTGAAGATACTGTAATTTTTTCTGTTCCAAAGACGGAACATTTTCCAGAGAATAAGGAATGCCTAAGGCATAGTATTTCTCCACGCCCATGGTATGATAAGGCAAAAGTTCCACTTTCTGCACGTTGGGGATTGTCTTAATCATCTCACCCAATTGCCGGATATGCAATTCCCCATCAGTCAAACCAGGCACCACCACATGTCTGATCCAAAGAGGAACACCCTTTGCTTTCACCGCTTCCAAAAACGCCGTGGCAACAGAAATATCTCCCCCTGTCAGCTCATGATAGTTCTCCGGCACCATATGCTTGATGTCAAAAATCACTAGGTCTGTGTAATCCAGCAATGCATCATAGGAACCATTTCCATATCCTGCCGTATCCAGGCATGTGGAAATATTTTCTGCCTTGCAGGCTTTGAACAATTCTGTTACAAACTCTGCCTGTAACAAAGGTTCCCCACCGGAACAGGTGACACCACCTGTTTTGCCATAATAGGGACGATAACGTTTCAGCATCTTCATAATTTGATCTACATCCATTTCTTTTTCGCCGGAGAGCTGCCATGTATCAGGGTTATGGCAGTAACGGCACCGAAGTCGGCACCCCTGCAGAAAAAGAACGGTACGGATTCCAGGCCCATCCACAAGTCCCATAGACTCAATGGAATGGATTTTTCCTGCTTGCATATCATCACCTCTTTCTATCCAATTTTTTGAAATAGAAAAAGCCGCACGCCCAGGCTTTTTCTGCCCAGACGGTCGGCTTGTGGTAACGATTATACTCCATGTGGTTAGATCCACGATTCCGTCAGTCATATAATCCACGGTTCGATAGTAGCATACTTTATTTTCAGTGTCAAATGGAAATTGTGCATTTCACGAAGATGAATGTTTTTTTGTCAAAAACATATCTTTTTACTCTGTTTTGTGATAAATTTTGATGAAATTTATCCAAATAATAAAATCTGCAAAGCAATCTTGCCAACAACCAAAAATATCACCAACATATTCCCGGCTGCCAGCGTTGCTTTAAAACACATTCTAAATGTTGTTTGTTTCTAAAGGTACCCAATCACCTTTCTCATAAGCATATCCTTGTTTTTTCCAAACCTCCGTCTGTTCCAGATCCCTCTTAGCTGCAAAAAGTGTCTCACCATCATATAAACAATTCAATTTCTCTCCAGTTGACAGCTCCAAAGTCATATCAAACATACGATACGGATATTTTTGAATAGTACCTATGGCATCCGTATTTTTCCGTTGGATGGCTTTCCCATTGCCCTTCCCGTTTAATTCCAACTTTCCCTTGTTTAAAGTATAAGAGATATCCAATTCCTTCAGCACAGCAGAAAGTTCCGTATATTCTTCCTGAAGGGTCAGAATCGAAACACCTGCACATTCTCCCGCGCGTACCTTTTCCAAAGGAAAGGAGTCTTCCTTTGTTTTTAGAATATCCCCTTTCTCCATTGCATGAGTGGATAGAAGATATGACGTGTTTTTTCTCGCCTGCATCAGATACTGGGAACAATTTTCAAATGAAAATCTGTTTGGTGCTTCCGGATTGCCATGAATGGAATTCCTGTTGGTTTTTGTAATTTGTTCCAGTCTTTCCGGCAGCACTTCGGCATTTCCATTCTCATCATAAAATACGGTTTTTCCCGCCATTTCGCCATCTTGTTTTAGAACAATGCCTTCTCCAATCAATTCTTCCGCATCAATCAGCAATTCACCATCATAAGCATAAGTAGCGAGCTGTATACCATTGATATATGTTTCATATTTCCAACCATCCTGCATATGAGGTATATCACCGATTTCATCGTATTCCTCTGGATAAATGTCATCCTGCCACAAAACGATTTCTGATACCATACCCGATCTGGTTTCCAATGTATGACTTTCCGCTATATCTATAAAAAATCCACATTGCAGAAGATCTTTCAGATACAGAAATGTTTTTCCATCCTGAGAGATATAAGGAACGGTTTCTCCTTGTATCTGAACGGATCGCGTATCTGGCTGCATTACTTTACAAAGGCCCAATATCACACACAAAGCACATGCGGCAGCCAGAAAAGTCCTGCGTTTTTTCATCATTCTTCCCCCATTTTATCCATTACGAAAGCATAAAACCAATATTAATAAAATGTTTATACAGACCAACGAGAGGCAATCCAACCGCTTCGCTATAAATTTCTCCTGTATATTCATTGAAATAGATAGGGAAATTTTCAAACTCTTTTAACTCGTACACATAAAATCTGCCAAGTTTTTTCCCTGTATAGGTAACTGCCGAAGCATCATAGTAAAACTTTTCCTCAATTTTCTGATTTGCTTCATCTCTTGCCGCAATCAAATCCTGCTGATACTGAACGGAAACATCAATGATTTTTTCCATACCATCTTTGGAAACATATTGGGGCTTTATTCCATCCGGCATTTCAATGGCAATCACATTGACTTTTACCCTATTGGGAAATTCTGAATTATCCTCGTTGCAAAATGTCTTCTCGTAGTCATCCACATATTGCACCTTTCCTCCAAAGGTTTCAACAACAAAACGCAGAGGCACATATAAATGATCATAATCACACAGGTAATAAGATGCAGCCATTTCATGACCATTCAGCAACACAGTACTCTCATTATATCTTGGAAAAACAAGGGTTGTATCGCCTTCTTGCAAAGTCAGATATTTCCCCTCCTGACGTGTCAGATCATAGGTAATGCCAAGGGGTTCCGCAATTTTTTCCAAGGGCGCATATATAATACCATTCTGCAATACTGTATCCGGTTCCGGCACAAAGCCACCGTTAATCATCAGCAAACGGATACCATTTTTTACATCTCTTTCAAAAGTTCTTTCAGAAATTCCAGTGTCTGGATTCTCAAAAGAAATTTCATAAAAATCCGATAATTCTGTTTGATAAATACCTATATCAGCCTTGTTTTTTTCCCATCTGATACTTTCTGCCCCTAATGCACATTCTCCAGCTGGCAAAAGGAACGCAAAACAAAGAAGCGGAACTGCCAGTGTTTTCCCGAAAATACTGTAACTGTTTTTCATAGCCATCCCTCTTTTCTGATGTATCAAACCATGCCTCCACCCTTACGATTGTACTTTTGCATGTACAATTATATTATTATCATATCATAGAACCAGCGGAAACACAGGAAAAATGACATTTTGTAAGAATTTTTTCAAAATTCCCAATAATAAAAAATCCGGCACAGGGAAGTCCCATGATGCCGGATTTTTAAACAGACTGCAATTGCTGCAAAAACAAATCATTCAATTCCTGCCAGTCAGCCATTTTTGTTTCATTTAGTGTTTTTAAAGTATTGCGGATATCTTCAATGGAATTTTCCAGATAAGTATTGAGCTTATCTACTTTTGCGATCATTTTAACTTCCGGAGCATTCTGTTTCAGTTCCAGAAGCCTTTCCACTTCTTCCCGCAAAGCGTCTGGAAGTTCTGCCTCCATCAATTCCGAAAACAACATGGGAGGCGGTGTTTTCGTTTCCAGAATCCATCGACATGCCAATACAGGTCTCAGTACATAAAAATACTTTTTGATTTTGACCATATGGTCATTTAAGTATTCACGGCGATTTTTCTCCGCCATATGAATATAGTGGTACAGGCTTCTTTTTGTTGAAAAGTAATTTCCCATCATGGTTCTGAATGTATCCGCAAATGGGGTTTCCATATATACAATGGGTGAGGAAAACCATTCAAATAATGTGGGATTGGATTTATGGAAAAGCCGCAATGTTTTTTGCAAGTCCCATCCATTGATATCCAAAATGCCGTCCAATGGCAATTCAATCACATCTCTCGTTTTTTCCAACCGCAGATAGTCTTCTTTCTGGCGAATATAAATGAACCGCACATCATAATCGCTGTCCGTAGAAGGAAAGCCCCATGCACGACTGCCGGATTCCACAGCAAGGAGAATGTGAATACGCTCATTTTTCTCGATTTCACGAAGTTTCTTGACAATTGTCTGTTCCATCGGCCTCCTCCTTCCTCTTTTTCCATGGTACATCTTCATTGGATGCTTTGAAATTATAAATAGGTTTCATCACATCAATGACCTCCACTGTTTCGCCAATGACATCCAGAATATCCTCCAATGATTTATATGCCATAGGCGCTTCATCCAGTGTATCTTCATTGACAGAAGTTGTGTAGATCCCAGCCATGGCTTCTTTGTAGGACTCCATATTGAGGGTTTCTCTTGCTTTTGCTCTGGACATCACGCGCCCTGCTCCGTGGGGTGCAGATTGGTTCCACTCCGCATTGCCTTTACCTACCGCAATGATGGAACCATCCCGCATATTGATGGGAATAAGGACTTTTTCTCCAGCATGCGCCGCAATGGCACCTTTACGGAGAATCATTTCATTCACATCAATATAATTGTGAATGGTATGGAATGATTCCACAGCAGTCATACCTGTTCTTTCCAGAATGATCTCCGCCATTCTTTCCCTGTTGCGCTTTGCAAAACGCTGACAGATTTCTACGTCGTACAGGTAATCCTCAAAAAATGTCCCGTAAAGCCAGCAAATATCTTCTGGAATCAGCAAATCCTGTGTTTCATAATTGTTCTTCAGTTCTTTCAAAGCTTCCTGAATCTCTGCCCGTCTGCCTTCTGCCTTATATGTACGGATGATGTCATCTCTTTGGCGGAAATAGTCCTCTTTTCCCATATGCAGGTCAATGGCAAGCTGCTGATATACTTCAGCCACTTGTTTTCCCAGATTACGGCTGCCAGAATGGATCACCAGATAGCAAGTACCATCTGCCGCCTGATCTACTTCAATAAAGTGGTTTCCACCACCCAATGTTCCTAGAGAGCGTTCCAGCCTTTTGGCATCCCGCAAAGAGCGGTAACAGCGCAGCTGTGTCAGATCGAAACGCTCCATTCTGCCTTCCCACACGTTTCTTCCAGAAGGAATATAATGACATGCTTCATCCAGTTTCACAAAGTCCACTTCTTTTTCCGCCAGTTTTACAGTATACATTCCACATCCGATATCCACCCCTACAATATTGGGACATGCCTTATCTTTGACTGTCATTGTCGTACCAACGGTACATCCTTTCCCGGCATGGACATCCGGCATAATTCTGATTTTGCTGCTTTCGGTCAGGTCATAGTCGCACATTCTGCGAATCTGTTCAATGGCAACATCCTCAATGACTTTCGCATAACAAATAGCTGTATTTACTTTTCCTTTGATTTCTAACATAGTTTTTCCCTCCTTTGAAGCTATGCTGCAATGGGAGCATACCGCTCACTATGCAGCACTTCCATCATAAATGTATAGGGCGAAAGATTTCCTCCTGCAACCATGGAAAAAATCCTTGGTGTAGCACCGGAAATCAATACAACCCCTCTTTCATTCTTCGTTACAGGCTGCTGACGATTTCTGCTGGCGACATTCCAGAAGACAACTTCCGGCAGGCGGTATCCTTTTTCCGCGTATCTTCTCTTGGCATTTTTGAAAACTGTTTTTGACGCATTATTCACGCAGACATTAAATTCCATATCCGAAATGATGATTAGTTTTGCAGGAAGTTCTTCCTGAGGCACGTGATTTTTCACCGCTGCTTGCAGAATCAGGTCAAAGACTGCTTCCAAATTGGTATCCGCAATTTTATTGAATGTTGCCACATAGCGCAGTTTGTCGGCAAAGGTTTCCCCTTTGATGGCAATCAACTGTGGTTTTCCAGAAAATTCAATAAAATGATTATGGAAAATCCCTTTATTCCGTTCTGCAAAGTACAGTCCCAAGGACAGTGCCACTGCCGCAGGAACAGGCTTTCCTTCATAATACATAGACCCGGAAGTGTCGATAACAGCAAGGGCGTTTTCATCTCCACCAAAATCTGGCATGGAAGCCCATGTGGCATTCAGTACAGCCTTTTCTTCCGAAGAAATATCCCGCAAAAAGCTTCCGTTATTGCTCCAACCCAAATAAGGCTGTATCAATTCATATGGCGCCACATGATCTGCATGAAGCTTTGCCTTGCCGGCAGCTGCTTTGGAAAGAAAAGCCGCATATCTTTCTCTGTCGTTGCGCCAAAAAGCCTGTTTGTATTTGAACAAGGCTCTGGACGGCTGCTGTTCATAATCGAAAGTATAATCTTTCTCTCTCAGATAATTCTCAATAATACGGATTTGTGCTCTGAGGGCTGTTAAAGCTTTTCTGTAACTTGCGTCATGCAAGCCAAAGGCTCTGGCAATCTTTTTTGCCTGATGTACCGTTTTCTGATTGGATGCATTGACAGATGGCAGCCATTTTCCCAACAAGGAAACAGGATTTCCCTCTGCAAGATTTTTCATATCTGCTTCAAACTGTTCTCTCAGATAAGCCAGCATTTCTTTTTCGCAGGGTGTATCCATCAATGCCAAAAGATCATCAAAACGACCATACTCAGCCACATACCCCAGGTTTTTCCGAACAGAATCAGGTTCGTTTTTTGCCAGCCATTGAAGGACAATCCGAAATACCTTTCTTTCTCCCAATCCTTCTCGAATATCTCTCGCAAAGAAAAGAAGTTTCATGGCCAGATCCGCTTCTTCTGTGTAAGCTCGAATGAAACGAGCAATGATTTCTTTTTCGCTTTGTCTGCGCAGTGCACCAATGGTGGCAAACAAATCCAGACATTCAGAGCCAGTAGAAGCGTATGTAACTGCGCCGTTTTCTGTTGTAGTCATATCGGCTTCCTGTTTTATGTATTCCAGCATAATGATCCTCCTTTTCTTATTCTCACAAGGCACCATATAAAGCGAGGCTAGCCCGCACCAATGGTCTAAAGCCATCAGATGTAAAGTAAATTCAATGAAAATTGCTGTTGGTGCCTTTTTCATTTCTACAAGGCGTGTCATTTACAGATGCGCGTTTGCATCTGTTTGTGCCAGGTTTTTGAGTCCTCTACAATCGAAATTGCTGTATGCGCCTTTTATGTTTCAGAGAATCACTTTCTTGGACTGTTATATTTCGTCTTGGAATTTGTTTCTCTGTTTGTATCCTTATTCTACCTGTTATTTCCAATCTCATCACGGAAAAAAAGTTGCGAACATTAAAGTCCGCAACTTTTCTGATGTATCAATCTTTGCTTTATCAACTCCACAAAATGCTGAGGAGCCGTTACTTTTATCATTGGCCCAAAGGAAAGAATTCGGATAACCATCTCCGTTTCATCCTCTTTATCATAAACAACCGTAATCCGATAATGCTTTTCATCCAGCTTTTCTGCCTCTTTTTCATAGTGGGCAAAATGGAGCAGCACCCTTTCCAGTGTCTTTCTCTGATCTACCAATTCAAATACCACTCGCCGCTGTCGTTCCGTTTTCTTGGTAAGCTTCCCTTTGATGGAATCCTGACATTTTTCGCAGCTTATAATCCTCCCCAGATTGATGGTACTGCCGTATCGGTCAGAAGAACCAATCAATCGGAATTTATCATCTTTTTCCGAATATTCCAGACAATTAGGAGTGATTCTCATCTGTAAAGGATTTCCTCTGCAGTTTTGCAGTGTAATTTTCAGAGGATACTGATGTTTAATGGCATCCAAAATCAAGCGAAAGTGGTGTATATATGCTTCATCTGTATAATCATCCCCATCTGCGTAATGGTCAAACACAAGAATATCCTCCGGCAAGAACAATGGTTCTACATCTGGAAAATCAAAAATTTCATCGCCGAACAAACGGATGCGCAGATCATGGGCAATTGCCTTCAGCCATCGTTTTTCCAAAAGTGTCAATGGCATAGAAGGCTCTTTTTGCAGCGGCGTCTTGCCATCGGGTGTAATCAGCTGCCAGCGTTGTTCCTCAATGGTGGGCAAAATATGCAGCATGCTTTCTCCAAAAGCATGTTCCTCAACAATATGCCGCATCTCCGTTGCTTCCACAGGATGATCTATGGCTGCTTTCAGTATAGCTGCCACTGTTTGGTAGTATGTACTATATAATTCACTGAATATCATGATTTTCACCATCTTCCAGCCCGTAAAGAGCGTACATTGCTTTGATGTCTTCCAGAAATTGTTCCTCCAGTTTCTCATTGGAAATATGGATTTCTGTGATACGGCAGATAAATGTCCGAATCCAGGGGATCAGTTCACTGGCCTCATATACATCCGCCGTAAACTTGCTGGTATTTTCGTCAAGATGCTCCACAGTTCCACAGCGTTTTTCCCGTTCCAACCGCTTAGGGATGTGCTTTTCCCCGGCTCCATAACGAATGGTAAATTCCACATGTTCCATACGGTTCCCCCATCGGTTCTGTGTGCTGACACCCCACATGTGTTTCTGCATTTCATCCAGCTTTTGTCGCATCTGGTCAAAACGCTCACTGACTTCTCCCATTTTTATAGAAGTGATATGATCTGTCCGAAAAGATAAAATTCGTCTGAATCTTGGCGCATACGCCATGAGATACTGTCTGCCGCTTTGGGCACTGACCATCACACGAAGAGGAACCACGTGGGACTCAGACACGTGTTCTTTATGGCGGTTATAGGTTTCCAGTATTACGCTTCGCTTTTCTCTGATTGCCATAAAAACGCTGCACAAAATCTCACTGTCCATGGCGCTTGTGATGTAGTGATGTTTGAATGAAAAATGGCTGTCCTGTTCCTTCACTTGATCCAACAGAAAAGACCCAATGACCCCGCAAGGGGCGATTTCTGAAAAAAAATCCAGTATATCCCGATCCAAATCGCACTTTTCCATTGTCCAACTGTAATACATGGATTTTCCCTGCTTTTCCCCCAACACAATTCCCTCGGAAATATATTCATTCAACTTTTTCCGCACTGTGGAAACATCGAATGTTTTTGGCTCTGGAAAAACAGAAAGATATTCATCTATCTGTTCTGTGATTTCTGTCAGGGAAAGCGCCTTTTGGGCAGAGGCAAAAATATCCATCAATATAAAATGCAGTGTAATATCCCCGTCCGTAAAGCTTTTGGTTTTCCATGCTTTATAAAGGGGATTGTGACTCGCTGCCCTGCTGTCAATGGAAATAAACACATTCTTTCCGTCTGCATTCTGACGAAATCCCATGTAATCCCCCAGCCAGCTTTCTATACGCCGACGTTCATCATCATAGGAGCGGGCACTTTTTCTCGTATACTCTTCCCGACTCTTAAAGCCATAGACATAGAACTCCCGCATATAATCACGAATACGGTTAAAATTTTTGACCAATTCGCTGTACGCCATGGCTTTCCCTCCTCGACACACTTTTCTGTGTAAAACATGCTCTGACAAAATCCTTATTTTTTATTTTAACAAAAAAACGCTGTGACCTCAATCATCAAGGAAAGCAAGCTTCGCCTTATGAAAAACAAAATAAAGAGCCGTCGTAACGAATCAGTTAAAAGAAAATCCGTCTAAAAAAGAGGCACTGTGCCAGAAAATACAAAAAGCCGGAAGCTTTTCAGCCTCCGACTTTTGGATTGATTATTTTACAATATTTTCACAGAAATTCATGAGCATGTTAGCTGCTTCGGCTCTGGTGGCTTTGCCCTGCGGCATCAATGTGCCGTCGTCCATACCGCCCATGATACCTGCGTTCACTGCCCAAGCCATGGCAGGTCTTGCATAGTCAGAAATATTTTCATAATCAGAAAATTCTCTCACTGCCATGCCGCCTTGGGTGGTGTCATAGCCTTTAAACTGGGCATAACGATACAAAATGGTAGCGAACTGTTCTCTGGTGATGAGATCGCCCACACCATAAGCGCCATTATCATAGCCTGCTACAATGCCGTTCGCATTTGCCCAAAGGATGGCTTCTGTGTACCACATATCCCCTTTTACGTCTGTAAAAGTATTGGCTTCTGTGCCTTCCGGCTGTCCTTCCACATTATACAGGACAACAGCCAACATTTCTCTTGTCAGAGGAGTATTAGGAGCAAAAATATCTTCGCTCATACCGCTCATCAAGCCATTTTCAACCGCATAGGAAACGGCTTCATAGAACCAATCATTTTCCTTCACGTCTTTGAAAGAAATGGTTTCAGTTTCTTTGATTTCTTCTGTTTCATCTGGTTCTTCAGGAACTTCTTCCTCTATTTTTTCCCATTTGGCGTAAACGGTGGTGTCTTGTGTCAGGTATACCTCGTCGATTTTCTTTGTCAAATCTTTATCGGCATACCAGCCTACGAACTTGTAGCCTTCTTTTTCGGGAACATATTCGTCCAGATCAATGGTGCTGTATTCCCATTCGGTGACGGTGTCGATTTTACTGCCGCCGTTGGTGTCAAATTTCAGATCCCAGAAGAATACAGAACCGCCACCGGAGGATTTCTTCTTCCAGTTTGCTGTAACCGTTACATTTCTATCCGGCATGGTAAAGGTGGTCTGTGCGCTGCCTGCATTTGCAAAGGTGATATTATCAGAAGAAGTCCAGCCTGCAAAACGATAGCCGCTATTAGGAGTTGCAGTTAATGTAATTTTTTCGCCTGCCTTCGCAGAAGGCGGTGTTGCAGATGCTGTACCATGACCATCATTTTTTACCGTAATTGTATAAGTAGGAATGGCATTAACGGTCAATGTGGCGGCGTTGCTTGTCACTTCACCTATACTGTTTTTCACAACACAATGGTATTGAGTGCCGCTCATGTCCGTTGTGGTAGTCGCAATGGTATAGGTGGCGTTGGTTTCGCCTGTAATATCCGTCCAGCTGCTTCCGTTATCGGTGCTTTGCTGCCACTGATAGGACAATGGCTCGGTGCCAGTTGCGTTCACGGTAAAGGTAGCAGTTTCGCCCTCGGTCACAGATTTATCTGCGGGCGGGGTGACGATGGTGGGCGCATACTTCACACTGTCGCCCAAACTATTTGCAATGCTTTCGTCCAGCGTTCCGCCGTCCACGATCACATTATGATTTCCAGCGTTCAGGCTTGCACCGTCATCCAGCGTCAGGCTCTCGCCCTCGCCAATCTCCAAATCCTCCTGCAAGGTCACAGCGCCGTACACGGTGCCATTCTTGCCGTCAAAGACGATACCGCCGTTGCTTTCGTTGCTGTCCGCGCCGATCTGAATGTCAGTGCTGGAATCATCGCTGATCCCGCCATTGGCCCGCACGATGGCGTTGCCGCTGACGGTCACTGTGGGTGTGCCGTCGCCGGTCCCGCTACTGCCAAAAACATATTTAATTCCAGCTCTCTGTCCACTGGCGGTCAATTCCCCGCCGTTTACGGTAAGGGTTGCCGGGGAACTATCGGCAGACTGCAGCAGGATTCCCTGTGCAGAATCGCTTGTGTTTGTGGCAGTCACATCAACATTATTGATGGTTAGTTCCGCTTTGCCGCCGTTGCCTTGTACTACAATTCCAGAGAAGCTGATGCCACCTGTTCCTTCTGTGGCCAGACTGCCGGTACCGCTGATTGACAGCGAAGCGGCTCCATCGACCGCGTGCACGAAGATTCCAGACCATCCGGAAACTGTGTTCGTCCCCTCCAACTTGATTGTCAGTGAAACGGCGTTGCCTGGCGCGCCTACTGCGTAAATCCCGTAACCAGAGTATCTGTTTGAGGAATCGTATTGTCCCTGAATGTTCGCATTATGCAGCGTCAGGGTTCCTTGGCCGTTGTAGTGTATGTAGCTATCTCCCGTTGGTTTCTCCAGTTGTGAGGTCCAATTTGTCCCACCGTCGCTGGATGTCCAATAGGCAGCGTTATCAGGATATATTGTACTCGCAAAATTTGTGTTACCCACATACAGACTATGAGGTCTATCGTTTCCCGCCGCCAGCGCCGTGACGGGCAGCATAGGAGCTGCACCCACGCAAACCTTGTCCAGTTCAGCACCCTCCACCGAGCAAACGGGGCAATCCCCATTGATTTCTTCCTCGGTGCAGAGGGTTTCACAGGTACATTCTTCCGGCTGTGCGTCGGACGGAGTTGCCGGGTTCCCGCTGTCCTGCGGGTTGCAGACTTCACAAACATAGGTGCAGGGCGTTCCCGCTGTGGCAGGAACATAGCCACAGGCTTCGTCGTGGGTGTGATTGCAGGCTGTCGGATCGGTCAGTCCGCCACAGCTCTCGTTGTGTTCATGGGAACATGGAATTTCTGCTGTTCCTTCGGTGTAGCCGCAAGCGCCGTCATGCTGGGTGTGGTGTTCACACAACCCACCCGTGTAAACCGTATCGTTTGCATACGCCATGGACGGCACCAACGCCATCATCATGCACAGGCAGACAAACGCCGCGAAAATTCGTTTTCTCATGGCTTTCTCCTCCCTCTTTTTTCCTTTTTGATCTTTTTCCAAAAACACAAATCCATTCCGCCCCCTTTTTCTGGACAGAAGTTATTTTTCCAAATAAAGTTCCCGCCCTTTCTCGCGCAACGCATCTGCGAATACTTATATTATACTAAAAAATATTCTTGAAATCTATCACCCATTTGACCCCTAAAAACAGGTGATGCCCACGGATATTTCCGCAGGCATTTTTCCTATAAAAGCATATATTTTTTCAGTTCTTTTCGATTTTTAACACACAATTTGTTCTTCACTTGCGCAATATATCTTTTCACTGTATTTACTGAAATATTCATATGTTCCGCGATTTCCTGCTGCGTCCATCCACGGGCAGTGAGCATTGCCACAGTAAACTCTGTGGTAGTCAAATCGTCTGCCACATCATGGCCGGTAATGGGGTTATGAACTCTACGCCATCCCGAAGAGAAACGGTATGTGATGTCGATGATTCGTTTGAAATCTTCCGGCCATTTTGGTTAGATAACTGCTTCCAACATGCCACCCAAAAGACCATGATGTTCCCCCAGCCCCTCAATGAGATCATCCGGCTGTGCTTTTTCCCATGCGGCCAGCATATGGCACTCTGCTTTTTCCCGCTCACGCGGGCTCATATAGTCCATGACTGCCACCAAATGAAGATAAATGGCAGGGATGGGATATTTCTCTCCGCCCATGGCAAGGGTGGCCTCCACAATGCCCGCACTGCGGCTATAATCTTCTTTTAGATAGAGATAATGTGCCAATACATACAGGGCAAAAGCACGCAGTCCTGACGGCAATAAAGGCAGAAATTCATGTACTGATGGGATTTCTGCCGGCAAAGGCAAATGGAGCAGCACTGCGGATGCCGATGCAACAAAGGCTTCAATAGCTCGGACATGGGGTGCTTGCTTTGCGCCATCGGCCAATGTTTTTTTGATTTCATTCAAGGCATATCTGGCATGGGAAATTTGCCCCATAGACAGGCACGCATAGGCATAAATCAAACAAGCAGAAAGCCGATAAGCCGCCTCGGAATAAGTCAGGTACAGCTCTGCCTTTTGCATGGCTTTTTCAGCCTGACCACTGAAATAATAGTATTCCGCAAGCGCAATTTCCTTCTTTGGCCCATTAGGTATTTTCTCAATGGTTTCCATACATTTTCCCGGCGCAAAAGACGTACTCATCAAAGGCATAAAGCCCGTATATAATTCCATTGTTTTAGGTGGCTCATGGGTTTTATTCTTTCTGGGATCACCCGGCTTGTTTGCAGTATCCGGAATTGCCCACGAGGTACCGAAACGCTGACTCCGGGAATACGCCCCTCTGCACAGTACTGGTTTACCCGCCGCTCCGATACGCCCCATTTTTCTGCCGCCTCCCGAATAGACAAATAACCTTTCATTTCATTCCCTCCTTTCCATTTTTCCGTTGCTGTTTTCTATCTTTATTATATGACATAATCTTTGTGGTTTCAAATTTTCGTGTTTTGCCATAATTTTATTTTTGATAATATAATATGGAAGGAAATCATATCAACATTCAACCATAGCACCTCAAAATATACTTTCAAAATCGAAATATTACCTTATAATATCTATTTTTCAAAATAAAAAGGCAGTAAGTTTTTCATATCTTACTGCCTAAAAATATTTCAAATTTCAATATGGAGATGTGTAACAAAAATGACTATTCACTTTATATATGGAGATTTCTTTTTATGCTTCTATATCACCCACGCCAGTAAATCCTCTTGCAGCTTTTTCTGCCTTTTCTCGCTTAAGGTTTTCCATATAGGTATTTGTTTCTTTGATTACAACGGGGCTAAGCAGAAGCAAACCTACCAAGTTCGGGAATGCCATCAAAGCGTTTGTAATATCCGCCAAAATCCAGATTGCATCCAGTGTCAGATAAGGTGCGATTGCGATACAGATGATATATAAAACGCGATAAATGGTAATCAGTTTTGTACCGCCGCACAAGTATACCAAACATCTTTCGCCATAGTAGCTCCAACCGATAATGGTTGTAAAGGAAAAGAATACCAAGCCAATGGAAACAATATACAGACCGATATTCCCAGGCAAAGACTGCTGGAACGCTGTATTAGACAGCAAGCCGCCATCCAACAGAACGCCATTTACAGGTGTTTCCAACAAACCGGAAGAAATAATTACAAGTGCTGTCATTGTACAGATGATGATGGTTGTCAGGAATACACCCAGCATGGATACAATACCCTGACGTACAGGGGAATTTGTCTGTGCTGCTGCCGCAACGATTGGCGCACTACCCAGACCGGCTTCATTGGTATAAATACCTCTTGCAACACCAGTTCTCATTGCAGTCATAACAGAAATGATAACTGTACCAGCAATACCGCCGCCCATTGCGTGTGGTGTGAATGCGGACTGGAAAATCTGTGCAAATGCAGCGGGCAGCTGATCTGCCTGCAAAATCAGCGCAACGACGCAGCCCAAGATATACGCGATGGCCATAACGGGTACAACCAATTCTGCAACTTTAGAAATAGAGCCGATCCCACCAAAAATAACTGCCGCCGCCAAAACAGTAATGATAACCCCCAGAATACCAACAGGAACATGAAACGCGTTATTTACGGATTCTACGATTGCATTTACCTGAGGGAATGTGCCGCAGCCTAACAGCGCTGTAAAGATACCGAAAAATGCAAAGGCACACGCAAGCCATTTGAATTTTTTGCCAAGGCCCAATTCAATATAATACATAGGGCCGCCTGCAACCTGTCCGTTTTGGTCTTTACTTCTATACTTTACCGCCAATACACACTCTGCGTATTTGGTTGCCATACCGAAAAATGCGGATAACCACATCCAGAACAAAGAACCGGGGCCACCTGCACGCAGCGCAGTGGCAACCCCTACAATACTACCGGTACCAATGGTTGCAGCCAATGCTGTACACAAAGAACCCAACGTAGAAACATCGCCTTGCCCTTCTTCTTTTTCAAAAATGTACTGAAATGACTTATGCAGATGAAAAATTTGTATGCCTTTGAGTCGAATTGTATAATATAATCCTGTGAATAATAGCAATAGAATGGTGATCGGCCCCCACACGACACCTTGTATACCTTTTAACGCTTCTACAAAACTTTCCATGAAGTTCTCCTTTCTTTGTCTAAACATTATCAATTTGTGTACATGAATATCGTCTGTTGCATTTTGTATCATTACCAAACAACTCGTCTAAAATATAACATTTTGTTTGTTAGATTTTAGGCACACAAAATTATACATTGTGAAAAAAATTTTATCTGATCAGAAATTTCACAGGAAATATAGTATCATTTTTTAAAATTTATATCAATATTGCAAACAAAACGAATATTGTATCAAACTTTTTTATACACCTTGATAGTTATTGCCAATGTCACCTCATGAAAAGCTGTATATCTTTTTCATAAATTATCTGCATATGTTTCCATCACAAATTTTCATATATTGTTTTTATCCACGTCCATCTGATATATTTTTGACAAGAAAAGGAGTGTAATCACAGAAATTCTCTAAAATTCATTGGTATATTTGAATAAAACACTTCTCGTTCCCAATTAGTATAATCTGACGAATCAGTTTTCGCAGTAAATATCTCATATGCAAAAAAAGATTGCAAACAAAATATCAAAGATATTTTGCAAGCAATTTCAAATCACTTCAAAATCTAAAAATTTTTCACCATATTTTTGAACTGCCATACTTCAAAACATAAATATATCGAAATCATTTTTCAAACTTCCCGCAACACTTTGTATTTAGTCTTAACCAATTTCTTAGGCCCTGTTCAAACAATATGTCCCCTACTGGACGAAGCAACACGCTATTTATCAAACCCTTCAAGCGCAAAAAAACGTGATACCTCCACTAAGTGGAAGCATCACGTTTTTCTTTTTTTGAAAATTAATGTTCTTCGTACAGCTCAATCATTGCTCCGTCTTTCCATACAAAAGCAATCCGCGCTGTTTCGCTGACATCCATAGGGCCACAGATCACGCTGTCCGCATCATCAATATATTTCTGAAGATCATCCACTCTATAAGCCACATGAGGATTACGATGAATTTCTTCAGGGAATGGTGTGCCTTCTTCAAATTTCAAATATTCGATTTTATAATCATAATCGTCTACATTGCTTACCCAGAACTTAGCGCCTTCATTATATACCATACCAGGCTTTTTATTTGTGATAGGGATTCCGATGTGCATATATTCCGCTGCCATATGTAAGACCTCCTTTATTTGCTGTTTTTGATTTCTTCGTACACTTCATATGCCTGTTTTGCCGTATAGCCTTCATGCACCACTTTACCAATGGCTGCCGCCATCCCTTCCGGAGAATCGGACTGGAAGATATTTCTGCCCATATCCACACCATGAGCACCTTCGTTGATGGCTCTGTATGCCATTTCCAAAGCTTCCAATTCCGGAAGTTTTTTGCCGCCTGCAATAACAATGGGCACAGGGCAAGCCGCCGCTACACGTTCAAAACCTTCACAATAATAGCTTTTCACAATATTAGCACCATTTTCTGCCAATACTCTTGTGGCCAGCTGGAAAAATTTTTCCGTACGTTCCATCTGTTTTCCAACTGCCACAACGCCCAATGTAGGAATGCCATATCTCGTACCGGCATCTGCTGTTCTGGCAAGGAGTTCCAAAGAGCGAGATTCCCCCGGCGCACCGATGAAGGTTTGTACTGCCATGCAGTCCGCATTCATTCTGATGGCATTTTCAATATCACAGGCAATACCGCCGCCATTTGACATTTCATCAAACAAAACTGTTGTATCATATGTAACTCTCACACAGGTAGCTGTTGGAGATGCCGGAGAAACACAGGAACGAATAACCCCTTTCGTTCCCATCAGTACATCCACATAAGGTGCTAACGGAGGCACCACCAGATCAATGCGTTCCAGCCCAGCCGTAGGCCCCATAATATAGCCATGGTCAAAAGCCAGCATCACGGTATTCCCAGATTTAGGCTGGAAAATTTTCGCCAATCGGTTTTTCATTCCCCAGTCACAATGTGCAGCACCTTTTACATAAAATCCATCCTGAACGGGAGCAATATCCAGATGGTAATCATGTGCCGCTTTATTTCCAATATTATCTGCCATAATTTCAGGCTCCTTTCAGGATTATTTTTTCAAATAAGGTGTGTTGCAAGGTGCGTTCCAAAGGCGCAGCAGTTCATCATCCATACGAGCCATAAACATCTGGAAACCAGCCTGTTCCTGCACGGTAAGCATTTCACCAACGTAGTTCGCAACAACTTCAATTCCCTGCTGTTTCAAAACATCTACTGCCTTACGATATACAATCAGCTGTTCCATCAATGTGGTTGCACCGGAACCATTGATGATCAGCATTACTTTTTCACCAGACTGGATACCGATATCTTTCACCAGTGCATTTACCATAATTTCTGCTGTTTCATCGGTCGTTTTCATGGGTTGACGACCACCGCCGCCTTCACCATGCTGACCCATACCGATTTCCATATCATCTTCGCCAAGGTCTGCCAGAGCGGCACCAGTGGAAGGATGTGTTGCACCGCGTACAGCAACAGCCAGTGTAGCCATATTATCAGCAAATCTCTGTGCAATGGCTGCTACTTCTTCCAGACTTTTGCCTTCTGCGGCAGCAGCACCGGCAATTTTGTAAGTAGGGATACAGCCAACCAGACCTCTTCTGTCATCAGCATTTTCACAAGGTACGTTGGATACATCTTCCTGTGTAACCACTTTGATGCAGTGGATGCCCTGTTTATTGATCTGTTTCATGGTAAGTTTGCCTGTGAGCATATCACCGGCATGGTTCAATACAATATACAGAACACCTTTTCCCTTATCCGCCAATTTGATGGCATCTACACATGCCTGAGGGCCAGGAGCCGCCAAAATGTCACCCACTACGGAAATATCCACCATACCTTCCCCAACAAAGCCGGAAATGGCGGGTTCGTGTCCAGATCCTCCCTGTGTAACAATGGTTACACGATCAGCGTTTTCCAGACCTTTATTAATGATCATATTCTGGTCGCCACGATAGATGATTTCCTTGTTTGCCAAAACAAGACCATCCAGCAGTTCATCTGTCAAATTCGCCGGATCGTTGATAAATTTTTTCATTTTCATATTATATTCCTCCTTTGAAATTCCAAAGATTTATTTCATACCATCTGCCAAGCCACGAATGAAAATGGATGTGGAAACAGCCCCTGCATCCGGTGTGCCAATGGTCTGTTCCTTATAGCTTCTTGCTCTGCCAAATTTGGAAACATATTTTTCACTGTCTTTTGCTCCACCTTCTGCAGCTTTTGCTGCCGCTTCCAATATATCTTTTACACTGCCTTCCGTTTTCTTCGCCGCTTCCACTGCCGGAATCAGTGCATCCATCATGGTTTTATCCCCCACTTTTGCTGTGGTAATATCCTCCATTTCAGAAAGGCAGCCAGTAAACATCCGTTTTACTCCTTCGGCATCCAAAGTATTTTCTCCATCATTCAGGTCAACACCCAGGCCGCCAATCAATGTACCATACAGAGGGCCAGCAGAACCTCCCCGCACCTCCATAATTGCCATGCCTAAATCATCCAGAAAACTTTTGATATCCTGCGCTTCTTCCCACTGAGAAACCTTTTCCTGGATCAATGCAGCAATTTTTCCAATGGTGATCCCATGATCTCCGTCACCAAAACGGGAATCCATCTCGCTCAGATATTCTGTTTTAGCCTGCATATATTCCGTTGCCTGCACTAACATATTCGCGAAAACTTTTTTGTCCACTACCATTCTAATTCCCCCAGCCATAACCAAAAGAAATTTTAACATATGTTACATTTATATAATTAATAATAGCACAATTGTAACACGCGTTCAATGGTTGTTTTTTCTACAGAACATAGAAAAGTCAATCTCTTTTTTGTATAAAATCACAAAAAAACCGCTCTTGCATATACAAGAACGGTTTTTCATTACTGTAAAACTTCTCTGATTAATTCAGTACGTGCTACGATGTGCGTAAACAACTTTGTTTCCAACGCTCCTCTCAGGGCTTTGACACTTGTGTTCGCGGAACATAATCCGATAACAGCTTTGCACTTCTGTAACGCTTCCAAGGATGCCTGAATAGCAAAATCCTGACTGGGATCCATAATCTCTCCCTGTGCATTGAAATAATACGCCAAAAGCCTCCCGCATACTCCTTTTTTCTGAAGCATATTTCCGTATCTGACACCAGATGCAAAATCTGGAGTCGAAGGATAATTTCCGATATTCACCAATGCAGCATCTATTTCCTGCCAGTTTTTTTCAAACTGCTTATATAATTCTGTGGAACAGAGCAATTTCTTTTCCTCCAAACTTTCCGGCAGCGCGGGAAGATAGAGAAAATGTGGTGTTGCAGAAAGATTTTCAGCCAGAATTCGAACATTTTCATTGGAATGATAATTCCGAATGGGAACACCTGCGTTTCCCAGCAACGGATAAATATCCTGAATGCCCGTATCCCTCTGGGGATGCTGTTCCAGCCAAGCAACTAGCTGCCCAATGAAATGTCCCCAGCCAATACCAATCTTTTTAGCTCCGATTTTTTCCAGAAGACCAATAGTACTTTCTGACAGCATAATATTTGTGCTTCTATCATCTTCCAAATCTTCCTGAAGTACAGCATCTTGAATCTGCCACCGTTTTTGGAGTTTTTCCAGAAAAACAGCAGATCTCTGCCATGGATCATGTATGGTGATTTCCACAAGACCCAAGGCTTTTGCCTCCGTCAGCATCCTGCTGATCAATGGACGGGAAACCCCCAATTCTTTTGCAATATCACTTTGTTTTTTATCCTCTATATAGTATTTTCTTGCGACATCAGCCAGCCGCATCATTTTTTCCTGTCTGGTATTCACATACATCTCTCCTTTGTAACATATGTTACATGTTTTACTGTAACACAAAAAAATTCAACTTGCAAGAGAGACACACGTTATATAGTTCTCGATCCCAACTGAAAAAAGCGACGAAACACAAAAGGTTCTACCGCTTTTTTGACTCATTCTATTCTCGTTATTTTGTTTTTTATTTTGAGTCACATATAATTTATACAGTCATTTATGTGCTTCCTCTAATTTAGGTGTCTAAACTATACTTTGATCTGCTTCTATTATCAAAGCAGAATAGACAGGAATTTCTGTTTTTTCGTATTGATATGGAGTATTAACTATCATACTCAGCTCATTGCCATACCCCGTTTTCTTCACAGTGCCATCCTCCTCCAAATATGAAAAAGCTGTCATTTTATGTTGAACTGCTTGCTAAACGTTGACCAAATTTTGTTATGCGCCGTAATATCTTCTTTATATTCATTCCACTGTTCATCATCCAGATGGTAAAGCGGTGAAACATTATAAAGAACTTCAAGGATCATTCGATCTTGTGTTTTCTCATGGATTTTAAATGTAGACCAATTCCAATGAGTAGAAATGATGACAGAATCATTATATACCAGTTTAAACAACGGGATATCATATTGAGGGTTCACAAAAATAGTATCATACTGTTCTTTGATGGGAATACGTTTTGCAAAATGCTCTGCTCCGCCGCCATAATCACAGTTTTCCCATAGAAAGATTGAATAGAAGAAAGTGCTTCTACCAAGTTTTCATCATCATGATACTCCGCATAGTTCTCATATACTATTTTTAACATCCGTGTCACCTCCTGCATTCCAGAATAACTCACACATTTGTTATTCGTGTTACAATCTACGAACTTTTGCATTTTCCTACTGTTTTGTTTTTGTATTTTTTTAAAAAACAATCATCATTTCCACCTTTGCCAATTCTCAGCAATAAAAAAGACAGCAAGATTTTTATCTTACTGCCTAAAAAAATTAGAAAGGCTTGTCACCTGTATTTCACAGGCACCAAACCTTTCTGATAATATCCTCTAACAGCGGATACACTTTCACTTTTTGTATAGCTGCTCTTTCCTTACAGTTTATTTTGTCTTTTGACTAAACTACAATTACAAATGATTATTATGCCATATCTGTTGTATTTTCTTTTGTCAGGGCTTGTTTAAATACAGTGATACTTGCAATAATTACAACACCCACGATAATCCAAACCAGCAGATCTTTTTCCATGCTCTTTACCAGATATGCAGCTGTCGCAACACCAAAGACACCACTAATCATAATCAGAATGGACATCAGTTTATCATATTTGCCTGACTTAATGTAGGTAATGGAAGACATGGGCATTACTGCTGCACAGGATGCCATCATAATCGGGAAAGATACCAAAGGATCCATACCTGCAAAGTATACAATCGCCATACAAGGTGCGTAGAAGCCTACCCCCATGGACTGACCAACGCCACAGAAGAACAGACCAATTGCAGAAGCGATCAAAGGAAGTCCAGAAAGTCCCAGCGCTGTATTGCCTTCACCCAGAATATCCAGCATACCAGACTGACGCAGAGCCATCAAAATTGCAGTCAGTGCCAATGCAGTGGCAATAACCAGCTGTACCTTTTTTACAGGCAGTTTGGAAACAACCTTCGCTCCGGCAATCCCGCCAATAATGGAAGCAATGATCAGCACAATCAAAGTAAATGCTTCTACTTCAACAATGGTCAGGAAAATAAAACCTTCAAACATGACCGGAATAGTATTTGCTACATTCAATGTACCGGGTACATTACTGTCATCCTTCACCAGATGAAACGTTTTGTAAATAATGGTCTGGGGAGCGAAGCTGCCGATACCCAATGTGTCCAGAAAATTAGTGATATAACCCTGTGCCACATTAATGAAATTTTTCAGAGGGCCATCACTGTGGATTTCGCTTCTGTGTTTCCATACATCCTGGAAAAATACGCCGAGATAAGCAAGCATCAAAGCGCCTAAACCTAATTGACCGACCGTAATCATGTTGTTTTTCTCTCCTTTTTATTCGAATTTGTGATTTGCTTATTTTCATTCAGACTTTTTTCACAGTTTCCATATAATGACAAAAATCATTTTCCACATCTGGATCAGGAGTGTATGTCAGGTGACTGACAATGATATTGACAATTATGGAAACGCAAAATACCGGAAGTAATTCATAAATATCCCATATTCCACCAAAAGGACGAATCAAATATTTCCATACGAAAACACCTGCGGCACCTGTCAGCATTCCAAGCAGTACACCTTGATGCGTTGTCTTTTTCCAAAACAGGGAAAGCAGTATAACGGGGCCAAAGGTTGCGCCGAATCCTGCCCATGCAAAGGATACAATCTCAAAAACGGAACTATTTGGATCAAATGCCATAAGAACACCTACTACTGCAATAAGTATGACTGTCACTCTGGCAATCCATACAGATTTGTGAGGGGGAATCCGCAAATGAAATGTATCTTGCAGTAAATCCTGTGAAATACTGGAGGATGCTACCAGAAGCTGAGAATCGGCTGTTGACATCGTAGCTGCCAATATTCCAGAAAGAATCAATCCTGCAATCACCGCAAAAATCACACCATTCTGACTCAAAAGAGAGGCAACCTGAATAATCAATGTTTCTGAATCCGCCCCTTCCAAAACCGGAATGGCACCTGCGGCGGTCATCGCGTTACCAACCAAACCAATGGAAATCGCAATAAACAAGGAAATTAAAACCCATACAACTGCAATCCGACGGGATAATTGGAGTTTGGCTGCATCTTGAATCGCCATAAATCGCAGTAAGATATGCGGCATACCGAAGTAGCCCAATCCCCATGCCAATTTTGAAAAAATTGTCAATGAGGAATATGTCGTTGTTTCATTTCCTGAAGCATAGGTCTGTGTCAGTGATAAGTAACCCGAAAGACTTTGTGCGTTTTCTACCACTTCGCTAAATCCTCCGGCAGTATAAATACCGAAAGATAAAATGATGATAATTGCCATTGTCATCACGATGCTTTGTACCAGGTCTGTAAAGCTGGCTGCAAGAAAACCACCTAGGGTGCAATAGCTGACAATTACGATTGCACTGATAATCAGTGCCAAGTGGTAAGAAACACCAAATAAACTGGCAAATAATTTGCCGCAGGCAGCAAAACCAGAAGCTGTATAGGGAACGAAGAAAATTACGATCATGATTGCTGTAAAGCCGCTGATTGCCCTGTTTTTACCGCGAAATCTTTTGAAAAAGAACTGTGGTAATGTAATAGCATCCAATGTTTGAGAAAAACACCGCAGCCTTTTGGCAATGAAGAGCCAATTGATATATGTACCAATTGCCAAGCCGGTTGCTGTCCAAAAAGCGTCTGCTGAGCCAGTAAGATACGCCAATCCTGGCAATCCCATCAAAAGCCAGCTGCTCATATCAGATGCTTCAGCACTCATAGCAGTTACCACTGGCCCTAATTTTCGTCCGCCAAGGTAAAAATCATCTACCGTATTAGAAGACTTACTGCATCTGATACCAATGTATAACATTGCGCCCAGATAAATCAGGATGGTTATCATAATACAAATTTGGGAATGTGACATAACAGAATTTCCTTTATAAAGGTGGAAAAATTAGCCGGCGGAAATACCCTTCCGGCCGGCAAATTTATTTTCATACATAACAGAGACTGCGATAAAATTATTTCGCATCTCTATCCCAAGGCTGCATTGCGCCACCTTCATGGGCAGGACGGCAAGTACGCGCAAAGATATTCAGACAACCCTTCTGTTCTTTCAAAGGAGGGCATACCCATTTTTCACGTCTTGCTGCCAGTTCTTCATCAGAAACTTCCAGATTTACAACGCCTTTGATGGTATCAACAGTTACATAGTCTCCATCTTCTACCAGCGCAATTACGCCGCCATCATAAGCTTCCGGAGAAACATGACCTACCAGAGCGCCATGGCTGAAGCCAGAGAAACGTGCGTCTGTAACCAGACCAACACTCTTATGCAGACCACGTGCAACCAGAGCGTCGTTAGACAGCATCAGTTCTTTCATACCGGGAGCACCTTTACAGCCTTCATAACGCATTACAATAACATCGCCGGGTACGATTTCTCCTGCAACAATTGCATTGTAAGCTTTGGTGTCATTATCGAAGTATTTTGCTTTGCCGCGGAATACACGCATTTCTTCAGGCACGCCAGTAGGACGAATGATTGCGCCATTGGGTGCCAAATTGCCGCGCAGGATCTGAAGACCAGGCAGGTCATACAGAGGATTGTCCAAAGAACGCAGCAGATCACTGCTCTTAGCGTGAACATGTTTCAGCAGTTCACCCCATGTAGTGCCTGTCATAGTAGGAACATCCAGGAACAGTTTGCTTTCCAGCATTTTCATAACTGCCAGTGCGCCGCCCGCATGATACAGATCATTGATTGTGTAAGGGCCGCTGGGGATAACACCTACGATACAACGGATTTCTTTTGCGTATTTTTCGAAATCTTCCATGCTGATATCAATGCCCAGTTCATAACCCATTGCCAGAATATGCAGCAGTGCATTTGTAGAACCAGCAATTGCCATATCGAAAATGATAGCGTTTAGCAGGGTTTCCCGTGTAATCAGCTGAGAAGGACGCATATTCTGTTTTACCATTTCTACCATATGCATACCTGCTTCACGAGCTTTACGGATTTTCAGGCTATCTACTGCAGGAATGCAGGATGTGCCAGGCAGTACCAGGTTGAAAATTTCACCCATCAGCTGCATAGTATTTGCAGTACCCATGGAAGGACATGCACCGCAAGTAGGACATACACATTCTTCCAGTTCCATCAATTCTTCATTGCTTTTACCGCTGAAACGAGCAACGTCTACGTCTGCTTCTACTACCTGCTGACCACAGTAATTGCCGGCAGACATGCAGCCGCCAGTAACAACCATAGCGGGAATATCCAGACGTGCTGCTGCCTGATAACAGCCTGCAATAATGTTATCACAGGATGCGATCATACAAATACCATCGAACTGGTGTACTTTGCTGACTGCTTCTACGGACATGCAGACAATGTCACGCAGAACCTGTTCATATTTCATTTCTTCAACACCATTGGGGATGTTGCCGCATGTAGCGGGAATACCAAATTCCACAGGAATACCGCCTGCTGCCCAAATCCCCTGTTTTACCGCTTCCGCAATCTGACGCAGATGGGCAGTTCCGGGAGAACCTTCCTGAAAAGAGTTAGGTACACCAATATGAGGTTTTGTACGAATATCCAGATCGCCATATCCAGCTGCTTTCATCATAACGCGGCGATGCGCACCGCTTTCACCATTCCAAAATTCGGGACCGTATTTGCTCATTGTATGATCTCTCCTTTATTATTCTTTGATATAATCAGATGCCATCAAAAGTTCTTCTGATGCAATTTTTTGAGTAACTTCGTTCACAAAATGATCTGCAGAAATTTCTGCAAAAGAAACTGAAATATCTTCCGGACGCCAGCCACATGCATCTACCAGGCATTGATTCAGTTTCTTTGCCATTTCAGCTTTTGCTTCTTCTGTTCTTCCTGGATATAAACTTACAGAAATGTGCGGCATATGCAATACCTCCTTATTCCCACATGGTTCCTACTTTTGCTGCAACAGCTTTATCATAAATAGCTTTTGCCGCCATCAGATCCTGTGTACCGATACCAACTGTTTCAAAGACGATGATTTCTTCATCATTTTCACGTTCTACCAGGTTGCCAAGGAGTACATCGCCAAGTTCGCCTGTGAAAGCACTTTCGGAAATGGTGCCATCATTCAAGGGGATGATAATATCACCGGATTCAGCCAAAACCGCAGACTGAGAGTCAAAATAGATTTTGCTTGCACGAGGCAGAATCTTAGGATCCATTTCCTGCATATGAGGCTGATAAGCGCCTACGCAGCTAACTGTACAGCCAGGTTTTACTTTATCTGCATTAAATACGGGTTTCAGAGAAGGTGTTATTGTAACCAAAATGTCCGCACCCTCTACTGCTTCATCAGAAGAAGCAGAGGCAATCAACTCTGCGCCATAAGAACCCAATTCCTGACGCATACGTTCTACGAATGCATTCAAACGTTCTGGATCCAAATCGAAGATTCTTACGGTTTCCAGGTTACGTGCGCAAAGCATTGCTTCCAGCTGTGTTGCTGCCTGTCCGCCTGTACCAATCAAGGCACCAACTTTTGCGTCCTTACGTGCCAATGCATCAAACGCGGCACCAGATGCAGCGCCTGCACGCAGCTGTGTCACATATGTACCATCCAAAACGGCGGAAACCAGACCTGTTTTTGCGTCAATCAGCAGCACTTGTGCTGGCGCTGTGGGCAAACCAGATTTTACATTGTCTGGGAAAATATTAACAATTTTCAGAGAGGCACAGTCAATATCCTCAACATAAGCAGGCATAAACAAAAGTGTACCATTGTGTTTGCTTGCCTGAATGTTGGTTCTCAGGGGAACCTCACTTTTTCCCTGAGAGTACAACATAAATGCTTTTTTGACTGCTTCAATGCTTTCTTTCATTGTAAAGACACTTTGAATATCTTTACGATTCAGTAACAACATAAGTGATCTTCCTTTCTATCCCCAAAACGTTTATAGGGACTTTCCATTAATTCCATATTCATTCTTCAGTACTTCTCCCTCTCGCGACACAGGGAAAGAAACATGTTTCCAAAGTTGTCATTGACAATATGCTTTGCCACCAGTTCGATGTTGATATGTCTCTGACAATCTTTACTCGTCTATATTTTATCATTCTTTCATAAATAGTTAACGATTTTTTCATGATATGACAATTATTAGCATTTTATATAAAATATTTCCTCTTATGTATATAAATGCTGTTTTAGGAATATTTTATTTTATATATGAAAAATTTCTCACCATGTGTTTTTGCTATTTTTACCTATTTTCCAATATAAAAAAAGAGCATTCCTTTAGTGGCATCTTCATAAGAAAACAAAGAAATCTAAAATCCTTATCATGACAAAGGATTTTAGATTTCTTATTTTATTAAAATTTTATTTGTTATGTTTTCTTATGAAGACAGCCGTCGCACTTTCCCCTTAAGAAATCAAGGAAAAGAAAAATCAATGTTTTCTTAAGGGGAAGTTGCTTTTTGGAATGCCCTTTTGATTTTCATTTATGCTATTTTTTAATCCTCATATATATGCTCATTGATATGGGATAATTGGAATTTTTTATCAGGATTTCCGTCTGAAAAAATATTCGGTGTATGGAAAGTCAAAATCACCGTATTTCTGTTTGTGTTATTATACCAGATATGCCGTACATCCGATCTAAAGTGCGCTGTATCCCCCGGAAACAAATCATATGTTTCCCCTTCCACTTTCAAGGTCAAAATCCCTTCCAATACATACACAAATTCCTGCCCTTTATGTGCAAACAACGCATTATGATCTGATTTTTGCGTAGGAAAAAGCACTGTTTTCTTGGGGAAAATATCCATATTCGCATAATTGTCAGAAATTTGATAATGTACAAAGTTATTTTCCGTATATAAAACAGTATCCTCGTAGCTGCGATGTACAATCTTCGCCGGCTGACTCTCTGGTTCAACAGTATCTTTTGAAAGCAGCTGGTCTATGGTCGTACCTAACGCAATTGCAATCTGCACCAAACTATCTACGGCAATGGTTGTCTGCCCCCGTTCAAACTTCGACAGAAAACCTTGTGACAAGTTAGTCGCATCGCCTAATTCCTTCAATGTCATACCTGCGTTTTTGCGAAGCTCATTGACTTTCAATCCGATATATTGCGTATCCTGCACGGTTGCTCCCCCTTTTTATCATATAATGACGATAAATTTACTTTTAATATATCATATCATGATATATTTGAAAAGAAAATCATTATATATTAAATATTATTCGATATTTTTCATACAAATATATTTTTTATGAATTTTTTTATTCGATCTATTTTCTTTTACTTTCAATTTCAATAAATTATTTCATATATTAAACTTTTTAAATCATAATATATACTTTACTCAAGTTTTTAAAATAATTGTCTGCACTGGATTATTTTTCTAACAACAACAATCTATGTTTTATTGTTTTGGAAATAAAAAAGCAGCGAAATTTTTCATCTCACTGCTAATTTTTTGCTTAACAAAAAGGTGCGCTCCACAAAATAGATTAACCATTATATTCGCTGCCGGAATTGATAATAACACTGTTGTTATCCCATCCCACATAAAAATTGAACAGCTTGCCTATATCACGCAGTCTTAAAAAGTTATTTCCATCAATGTTGTAACCAGCCATTCTCGCACTGTTTTCTCCTACAAAAACAGGTGAATACATTTTGTTGCCTGTTTTCGTTCTGCCATCGCCGCTCTTTAACTCGCCGCCAACAACTGTATATGCATGATTTGGTACAACCTCAACGACACCCTTTGATGATCCTTTAGACGTCATGCTAAGAATACTAACACCCGAATTCCATCTCACATCAAACTGCTTGCTGGTTCCGTTCATTGCATAGGCCACATCACGAAGTTTAAAATAATTGCTGCCGTTTATATTATAAGCCTCAAATTGAACCTCTTTGCCATCTACATACACTTTTGAACTGGTGGGAATCGCTAACGCTGTTTCCGGCAAAGCATCAATTTCTTTGATATTCTCATATGAATTCATGCTGGCTACATCTATTTCGTTATGATCGGCCTCATTTGTACTGTCATTGCTACTTGTATCGCCAGGAACAGTGGTTTTATCTGTATTTTCTAATATCAATGACGTTTTTTCAGCAGGTTTTTCTCTTTCCGAAAAAGAATAATAATAAGATTCATCTTCAATGTCTACACGAATGGAAGTATATCCAACATCGGTAAAATTTAACTGCCAAGTCAGTCCTTCGCTCCATGTTCCATTGCTGTTTTTTGTACTCGGAAAAGCCGTAATGCTCCTGTCTCCAATATCATAATGGTACAGCGGACAAGTGTATCCTTTATCCGTTGTCATAACATTATGCTCGCTTTCCAAATCATAAAAACTATTTGATATGGCAACCATAAACTGTGTATTGTCACTATCAGAATAAATATAAGCCCCTTTTTCGACGTCCACATCATAATAAATCTTATCGTTTGACTCACCCCAATGGCGTACGTCGTAAGAAATAACATTGGAAATAGTCACTCCACCAATTTTTTCAGCATTTTCCATGTTCGCCAAAGTCTGTTCTTCCTGATCATATATTTTATAATCATAGGAGTTTTCGGCAAACACAACCGTATTCATTGAACACAAAGCAAATACGGACACAAATGTACTGATTGCAATTCTTTTAAGCCCCATAATATAATCCCCCTATTTTTTCCCTGACATATACAAATGTTTATATGTACTAATCATAAAACAAACCAAATCAAAATTCAATGATGAAAAATCATCATATGTATCCAGCATTTTTCCCTAAACTTCAACGTCCGCCGGAAGCATATTTTCCCATATGAATATCTATCACTTCCCGCATTGGCTGGATCAACGCTTCTTCATACTGACATTTCCATTGTAGCTCTCTAGTCATTCTGCCATTTACGATGCCATCTACTGTTTCTCCTGATTTAATGGGATTATCGTTTTCCAAGATATAAGACGCAACATTATATGCATGGTTTACAATCCAATTTGGATCTACATCATGAAAATGATACTGCAAATCAGGTAAATATAGTGTATTCATGCCAACTGTATCAATCAGCATATCTTCCGTCCCCTGTATATTAAAAAAACGCACATTGACGCCAAAGCGAATAAAGCGGTCGCAGCCAGGAATTTGATGATTTCTCACATCTTCAGCTAAAAACAATTTGCCACAATTTTGGAAGTAGAAAGCTTCGTAAGTTGGAAACAACTCCGCCAGAGCCTCCATAAAATCCATATCTAAATTAGCTCGCTCTTGTGTAGACAATGCACCAGCCAGCATATCTGTTGCCATCACCTGATACTGGCATTCCTCAAAAATGCGATCTCTATCATTTTGGCAGTCCCACATTTGACTTTTTAAAAATGCATCAAAATTTTTCCCTTCAAAACTGGAACATCCCATAAGAAAAAGCTGAACAGGTGATTTTCCATCTTGAAATTCCGCCATGTGTTCCAAAGCGGCAAACCCAGCCATTTTTTCATCACAACAAAAACACTCCACTTTGCCAATATGACGCTTCATAGCATCCAGCATTTGTTCTTAATCTGGCATTTCAACCCATTGTTTAAATAACATTTGAATGATAAAAGGGCCACCGGGCCTAGAACCTTTTTCATGGTCTAAATTTTGTTGAAATACTTCACCACTCATTTTTTCTCCTCCTTTTTATCAGGAAATAACTTAAAACAAAATTCCAGCTTCTGTTGTACGCACTCTTTCGGTAAATTATGAGGATTGCCGATCAAATACCAAACTCAGTAGATACATTTTTCCATATCCTGCTCCTGAAGATAAAGCTGATAATAAGCCTCTTCTTCCTCATTCCATATATCATGTTGTTTCTTCTTTGCATCGATAAAATCCTCAGCAATGGCATCCAATTCCTCTATGGTACGACTTGCAGGCATTTTCAGCTAGAGCTAGCTTGTCCCAAGGATGAATCAATGCTTCTTCAAATATATCAATGGCGCTTATGTTCCATAGTATCCACTTCCAGGCAACTCATCCACACTGAAAACAACATTGTTCGCCTTCGGTAGCTTTAAAGGTTTCCACATGGTATGATTGCTTTTTTATAACAAGAAATCAATTTTTCCAACCATTCATCAGAGTAGTTTAACATGATACTGTCTGCAATCAATCCGAAGTCATCGGCAATATAGCCTGCCAAGTCATCACACTCTGTTTTTTCGAAAACTGTAATATATGCTTTTTTCTCGATTTCTCTGGTATCTTCCACTGCTCTTTCCTTTTTAAGTTCTTCTATGGCTTGGTATACTCTTATCCATTCACTATCAAAAGGTTCACATTCTCTTTGGTCTAAAAAATCATCTATATCTATGGTTTCATAATTGACTTTCTTCAGGTTATCAAGTAATTCAAACATTTGATTATCTGGCATATTATTCACCTCTTATTTCCATTCAAAAGGTTCTTTTGGATCATACCTTCTGAGCCATTCCACCAGCAGCAAACTCTAGTACAATGTTTTCCGCTTGTCTGGATTGATCGAATTATCCGCGAAAGATTTTCTCACAATTTTTCATGCTTCTCCTCTTTGTTCCAGCAAATCAAACACTTCATCCATATCCATTTCAAACATAACACTGTCTTCCTTGATTGGCGCAAAATGATACGCTACTTTTTCTGCGCCAAATTCATCTTCTAACTGTTCCCACTGAGCAGAGGGATAGACACAAAATGCAAGGGTATCACTGCCAAGGGAACCCATAAACCAACGTATTTGATACTTTGGAGATACATATTCCTGTACACTTTTCAACGTAGTATCCCGGTCTGTATAATCTTCCGCATAAGGTATCGTTGTAGAAATACCATCTTTTTCCAAAATGATATCTATGTCACGTTCTTTTTCAATTTCCACACATGAAAACTTCGCTTTGTCTTCGTCTGGCAGTTTTTCATTGATGTATTTAATGATAGATTCATCATATTCGCACCAATCCACCCAGATTAATTCATCACTTTCCCAGAATGTATCCAGATATTCTTCTGGTGACAGCAAAAAATTTCTGATTTCATCCATAACAATATCCTCCTTGCATTTCGTCATCTTGATTCTATTTCATACATTACGGCAATAGATGCTCATAGCCCCACAATCTGTATGCAAAACTAAATTATTTTTTGCAAACGTAAATTTGTATGCTTCACCACAAATGGAAAAGGGTTGACAATTTCTTCTTCAGTTTGGCATATTTAGAATTTACCTCCACAGAAAATATCCATCATCAGGAAAAAGAACGGATACCATCCTTCATTTTTTATGGCTATTTTCTTTCCAGACTAAAACTCTCCCGCAGAGGTTCCATAAATTTCCTTTGTTTGTCTAGACGAAAACATGCCAAAGCAGTAATGATCAAAATTGGGATCTTTCGATTTCTTACATTTCACCTGAAAATTGCAGTCACACAAGATTTCTTTGACCTTTCTTCCCTTCAAATAAAGATCGTTATCTCTAAATAAAAGCAGAATCAATACAATTCAGTGATCCATTCCTCTAATAGACAAATTTCACTTTTAAAACCACTTTGCGTTTTCTTCTATAAAATGTGGTGTGCTTCCATTTTCATAAGGGTCATATCGATTTTCATTGCAGCCAAATTCTTTTAAGAGAGCAATCTTATCATCGGATGTCCATTCAATCAGTGATATTCCATCAAAAGCTTCTGCCTTTCCGCCATTCATTTGATTCTTAAAATACCATTCAACGATTGTCTGATTGTCTTTATGGAAAAACTGTTTTATATCCCACTGTAATACAGTTCCCCTCGTATTCCATTCTTCAAACCAAAGTGCAATCTTCTGGACTCCATGATACTCCGGCCCCCAACTTTCAATGTAAATGGCATTACTTGAAAAGATATCGGATATACCAAGGTCTTTCTTTGCAAGCCACATTTCAAACCAAAGTCTAATGATCCTTTCTCTATTATTCATCTCCAAAACCTTCCTCGATCCTTTCAAATTTCAATTCTCCATCATCAAAATCCAACCGTTTATTGATTGGAATTACATATGACAACTCCATTGTTTTATTTAGAACAAAGGTGAAACCTCTCCATGATTCCCAGTAGCATTTCAGCTTTCTTAATCTCCTCATTGAGCAGGTCATCATATTCCTGTTCCAGCCATTCCGCCCGGTCAGCAATCCATTCAAACTGCTCTTGAGCCTGCGTGTATCTCTGATGAACAAAGAAGCATTCACCTACAAAACAACGTGCTTGCGTTTTGCCAACGATATCATCATCCCAAAAGTCGAGAGCTGCCAAAAAGCCTTCCAGTGCTTTTTCCTCCAAGCCTTTTGCTAACTGCATTTCTGCTTTTTGAAGATATAACTGCGTTGTCATAAAAACTCCTTCTTAATCAAAATCCATCCAGACCAAGTGCTTTCCGCAATGCAGGCATTGAAACAAATAGCACTGCAAATGACCGCCATTGACGGATTCCTGGATCATTTCTTTCTGCTCATCATCCCACATAGGGTCATCCAGCACTTCATCCATGACATCTAATGTCTGCAATTCCATGGCACCTACTCTACCCAAGTAGGCACAGTAGTCACCGCAGTGGGCACGCCAGTATTCCTGCTGCCAACCGCAATAACCGGGTGTATGGTGGATGAGTTCGTCCAGTTTTTCGGCATCCTCCACACCGTCATCTACGGAATAATCATCCTGAAAACTGCCGTCAAATTTTTCAGCCGCTTTTCCACTGGCAATACAAGCTGGACACAGGTAATCAATGTCTTCCACAGCATAGAATGGCGCTTCATAATAAATTTCTGTTGTTTTGCCGCAGCAGTCACAGGTTACACCTTCTTTTGATATCTCAAACGCTCCAGTGTTTAATGGATTGGGGTGGTATTTGAATGTTGGTATTCCCAGTTCTGCCAGCATTTCTTTTTCTTTCCGAATATCTTCTTCTGTTTTAGGCTTGGGAATGGCAAAATCGTTTCTCCAGTTTTCTGCATATTCCTTCATTTTTCCCAAGCGTTTTTTGATTTTGATATCCGAAAGATCTCCAATACTAGATAACAAATCGTAGGCATCTTTTTTATAGTTTAAAAGATCATATACATTGACCAAAACTTCTTTTGCCTCTATCTCTTCACACTCTTCCAGTCTTTCCTTAAAATCATAAAGAGCAGTCACGCTGCCAGAGTCACCCTTTGATTGTTCAAACTGCTTTTTTAATGCGATATATTTTTCTTGATACACATTCATACTTCCACTCCATTTCAAAGAATTCATTCTTCGCAAGCATCACAAAGCTTGTCCATAATATCAGAAATTTCTGTTGGAATGCCTTCTTCCCATTCGGGATTTTCAATCCGTTCTCCTTCCAGAGCCAAAAACAATTCTTTTGGTATTTTTACTTTTGCTTCTTTTTCCTCATACTCAGCGACCCAATCATAATAATCACTATATTCATCGTTTGCAGGATCAAAAGCATATCTTTGATTCCCATAAAAGTCAGAAAGATAATTTTTTTCAATGGTTTCAATGATGTCATAATCTTCCAATGCCCACGAAGCCTCTTCTTCACATTCCTTTCTGTCGGCAAATTTCTTATAGAATCCAGGGGTCATATACCAATATAAAAGCAAAATCGTTCCTTTATCTGTATCTGGTTGATCTACAATCCATCGAATGACTTCTTTAGAATTGTCAAAATTCCAGCAAAGTGCAAGCATTTGTCTTTCTTTTGGCCCATGTTTTTTCAGGTAATCAATCACCAGTTCCATACTTAATGCATCAAATTCATCTTCTGTAATTTCAATTTCATCCCAATCAAAGTCAGGGTCTAAAATATCATTGATATGCAGCATATTTTCCTCTCCTTTCAATCCCACCAGAAATACCAAACCTTGGACTGTCGCAATACATCTGCCAATGAGCCTACCGTAGCATCTTCTGGTCCTTGATCCACTATATCTGGGCAGAAACCATACTGCTCTAAAGCAAGATCCATAGCCTTTTCTTTTGAAATAGCAGTCGGAAGGTCAAATTCCAGCTCATCATGTGTCATGGCGGCAGGCAAAGCACCATACTGTTCAAACCAATATTTCGCCACCGCCATAAGTTCCGGTGTATCCGGGCATTCATTCCAGTTTCCAAAAGGCAGGTATGCAAAGATTTCCCATGGATGTTTTACTGGAATTTTAGCCAGAATCAGAGGATATGTCATGTCTGTATCATATTCCCAATAGCTGGAAAAACGATTATTTTCGTATCCATTTTCCATTTTTCCCAGTATTTCTTCTGCCCAATCCATATCATCATCGTCAGCTTCTTCTTTCCGAAGTCCAATCATTTCCTCCAGAACAGCCTTTCCGTCTTTGAGAGGCGCTGCAAGCATCTGTTTCCTGTATTCCGCCACCTTGCCCGGGTCAAAGGCATAGTTGTCCTCACCATCGCTGTCCGGATCGGAATTCATAATGAGGCACTCCCACAAAATTTCATCTACTTTTACCAATACCGGAATATATCGCTCACGGACGCTATCTCTCTTCGCATAGCTGTAAGCTGCCATGATGGGATCGTCATCCTTCATAGCGGGAAAATAGGTGCATTCACAATCCAAATACTTCATCATGGCACAGGCCAGCTCAGAAGGTTCCAGTGTGTCCTCATTAAAGTCCTGTCCCTGCCAGTTCATAAAGCGTTTCTTAATCACCTTTGCCATAGCTTGATAATATTCTTCATCAAAAGGAATAAACAAGTATGCTTCATCCTGAATTTCATCGGAATAGTTACGTTCCTGACCAATGATACCAATAGCATAATTGTCGATATCACTTGGGAAATAAGGGCTGTCGCTTTCACCGTAGTAGTAGGAAGCAAAAGCCAATCCTGTTTGGTTGAACAGCGCTCCAAAAAGCTGCCCTTTCAGCTGGTCTCGGATAAAGCTGTGCAGGTCAGCATGGCTCAAATCCGCCATAAACAGCTGCACTTGCTCCCAGTACCGCTCCATAAATTCCACACTCATCAGGTCATGCTCCATACACCAACGCAGATAAATTGCCATATGGTTGTAGGCGTTGATTTCATCTACTGGCAGATTCTTTTCCTGTATGGTTTCCAGATGCCAAACTGCATTGTCCATCTCATCCACGCCGTCGCCATCCTCTATATTGCCCAGCGAACCTCTTGTAATGGCATTTTGGCGTGAAGGATTCACCACAAAACTGATACCTTCCATCTTTTTCAGCAAGACATCTGCATCATATTCCATTTTGTACGCTGATTCTTCCTGATAAAGGGGAATCACCTGATAGAAATTGACTTCTTCTCCGTCTGGCAATATGCAGACTTCGCTACCTTGCTTCACGCTCTGGGGTCCCGTTAAAATAGCGGAACAGAGTTTTGTGTCCTCCGCAAAAGGTGATTGTTTGTCCATGGTGTGACCAAAACCCAGCCAAGTATCGTTCGCAATAGGCAAGCGAGCCAGCACTTTCAGCAGACCAATGGGCCAATACCATTTCTCATCCTTTATAGATTCCGCATCCAGTTTCCAATGCGTAGGGAGTGCAATTGCCAGCTCTGCTCGCTCCAATTTGTATTCTGCAAGTTCCTCTGGCACATTCATTCGATGAGCACCCATTCCCATAGTAACCAGTGTGTAGTAATCTCGTTCTTCAGAAGGAGGAACAACACAGATATCCACATGTATGTCAGGTGAAACTAACTCATGGAACACATTTTCAAATTTACCGAAATACTGCTGGATATGATTTTCGATGACTTTCATCTCATCCTCAGTGTAGACTTCCGGTTCACTGAAGGATACGTCTTTATCTGCATTGTCCTCACCGTCGGCATCTGGGTCGTTATCTGTTGATTTCCAGGAAATTTTCAGTGTCATCTGTTCTTCTGGCAAAGATACGCCTGGACTGCGGGTAATGGTGCGTTTATCCCCAGCAGAAAAACCAATGGTTTCTCCATCATGAAGTTCCACATCATTCTCCAGAACATAAGACACAAGGCTTGCCAGGAAGTCTCGCAAATCACTCGGTTTAGCATCAGTACCCAGCACTTCCATCTCATCCTTGCCGAATACGTCCATTCCATAAGTGTAAGCGTTCATACCATTTTCATCACGGTACAGTCCAAACCAAATCCAGTTAAAGATTGGCAGTTCATCATTTTGCAGCATATCAGCAAAACCTTCATAGAAACGAGGTTCAAATACAACACCGCTGGTATAAACCCCTGTTGCGTATTTCTGACGGCAGCAAGCAGCTACTAGCTTGGTGAACAACTTGCCTTTTTCCAGCAAATCTTCCTCTTTTCCTAAAACTGCTACCATAATATGAGCACAATGTTCTTTTGCTATCTTTACTGCATCGTCCCACATATAGTTGTTTTCCGCGTTCACTTCCGCTTCACCATTGGGAATAGGATAAGTTCCAAGACTAACAGCAGCAAGCATATCCCCCACTTCAAATACCAACGCCTCGTCACTCTTATCTTCGCTTGCGTCATATTCATCCACGGTGATATCCCATTTTTCCTTCATATCTCGAATAAACTGCTGCTTGTCCCACTTTCCTTTGGACAAAAGGACAAAGCCAGTGAATACACCTGTATGATCTCCGTCGTTTTCCTCATCCGCTTCTTCCTCAGCACGTCTGGCAATTTCTTTCTGGCATTCCTGTATTACCAAAGGTGCATCCGTATCTTCTGGATCTAATTCTGCCCAGCGTTGTGCATAAGGGATAGCTTTTTCTTCCTGTCCATAAAGATATTGATAAGCATAAGCCATGCGCATATTCCATTCCGCTTTGTTCTGACCTTCTTCTCGAACAGATTCCAGCACATTAATGGCACGCCGTAGAGCCTTTTCTCCTTTGTAATTTGGTGTTCCCTCATCGTGATTTCCGATGATAGCATAGTTTTCCAGTGCCCGTGCCAAAGCATAAGCCAGACGATAATCTCGACACTCTTTCGGGATGATATTCATAGCCTGAATACAACGGATATATTCATCCTCATCATTCCACTGTTCCAACTGCTGGAAAAATGCCTCCGCATTTTCTGGTGTGTAAGGGATATAGTCCATTTCCGTCAGCGTTTCATCCAGTTCGTCAACTGCATCCTCTGCATTTTTCAGATACACAGTAGATGTCTCTCTACGGAATGTATGGAAACTTGCCCAAGGCATATCTGCATCCGCAAAAAATGACATTGCCATTTGCAGTGCGGTACGAATATCCCACGCAATAAAATCTACATAGCCGCAGTAAATACCTGTAGCGCCGCCAGTCAAAGTAAGCACTTCACTTCCTTCATCGGTGGTAAATACTCCCTCCAACTGATCTCGAAAATCAAAAATCTTCTGACTGCCTTCTTCCTCACGAAGTGTATCCAGTGGATAGCAGAAAAAGCCTGCCACTGCACCATCGGCGTGAAGATCGTCCATGTAATCGTTGTCATTATTTAGATAACCATTGATAAGAGCTGCACAGCAAGTAGAGCCGGCAATGGTATCTAGTCTCCAATCCGCCTCTGAATCTTCATTTGGTTCCATGTTGTATCCCATATAGGTTTCCAGATAGCTTTCTGGATCTTTGGAAAGGTCTAAGCTTTTTTCTTTCAGTATGTCCGGCAGACGAGAAAGCAGTTGGGCAGGTTCCTCTTTGGGTTCCGTCAGTACATCAAAAGCCTCTATGTATCGCATATGAGGAATTTCGCCCAATACCTGATCTGTCAGCGTGGTCAGCATCCACCATACACGACCTTCTTCTTCCGCAAGCATTGGCAGCAGTTTTTCACAATAGGTTTCCAAAGCAAAACGGCTTTCGTCAACCTCCTCTAACCAAATCTGCACATCCTCGCCGGAAATGTACCACTCACCTGTACGCAGACCAATGTTTTCCACGCTCTGACGTCCCACCAGAATATTCCAATGTTCCAATATCTCTTTTGGTGCGTGTTTCTGGAAATAAACCAATTCAAAAAGCTTTACTTTGTTGCCTTCTGGAGTTAGGATTAGTTCATGTTTTTCGCCATTGAAGCCCATCTCAAAGGAAATATCTTCAAAAGCAATATGTAAAATTTCCTCACATGCGGCAACGAGTTCTTCACCCCGTTCCTCATTTTTGTCTGTATCCATGATTTGACGCAATTTTGCTTCCTGCTCTGCAAATTTCTCCCATGCAGCTTCTGTTCGTTCCCGAAAGTTTTTGGAAAATCGGGGTAAAGACAAACGGCGGCGGCAATCGTCGATATACTCCAGAGTGTCTTCATCTCCGGGACGGGCTTTCAAAGCTTTTTCAAAATAGCGCAGAGCGGGACCTTCTTGATCCAGATAATAATAAGCAGAAGCAATCCGATAGTTCCAGCAATGATCTTCCGCAAAATATTCCTCATGCGGCGCCAGAAGTTCCAGCGCTTTTTCAAAAGACTCCCGTTCTGCTACATCCGCTCCTGCGATATATGCTCTTGCCAATTCACTATCTATCTCTGGTGTTCGTTCTTCAATGGGAATTGCTTCTAACGTATCTTTTATTTTCTGGTACTCTTCATCCTCAAGCCATTTTTGACATTGCTGTAACAAATCCATATGCTTTCCCTCCTCGCTCTGTGACACTTCCCAATCTGCAATCTGATGGAACACATTGTTTTCATCTCTCTCGAAAGCAGAGTTGTACGGTGCATTCAGCAAAGAAAAGATATCCGGATCGTCATTACAAATGGTATTCAATCCGTAAATTCCGGAGTTATTTGGATCATCCATATAAGCATCGCTTTCATCACCGGCAGTAAAACGCCAACCACTGTCCCAGTCGCCATCTGGCTTCTCTCGGTAGCAGTAACCAACCTTACAGCCCTCTACTGTGATACGGTTAGTGGCAATACAACCATTGGCTCCATCCCAGTCGGGGAGTAAATTCTTCATGTCCTCTGCCTTCACATAGTAGTTGCGATTGCGACCAGCAGACTCATAAAGTTCTTTCCGCAGTGCCTCCACATCTCGAGCCATTTCTTGTATCTCCTCGTCATCCATCATTTCATGAAGGTCATAGGACAGAGGATTTTGGGCAAAGTCCGCAAGAGTTCTGTCCATAGCGTTGTGTTCCTCTGGTGTGGCAGTAATTCGTATACAGCGTGAAGGCGTATTGTACTCATCCAAATCGTGCAGGTTTACGCTACCATTGACATAACATTCCAACAAAATGGCTGCCAGATCCGTGATTACATCAATGGCAAAATGAAAATCCATGTCTACGCCGTTGGAATGGGTAAACTCAAGATATTCTATTGTTTGTCGGAAATCCCAATTTTGCTTATCCAGACCGATCTTTGAGAAAATTTCGGTAAGAGAGATTTCCTCTTTTTTCTGATCCTCTAAAAATGCCACAAGATTCAAGCTATCATCTGTTCCCCCGATATAGTTACCCCAGTATTTTTCAATATACATATGCCGCACCTCCAATTCCACTATCACAAGCTTCGTTCAAATCATAAAATTTATTCTGGCCATCGTTCTCCCTCGCATCTGCTGATAAAATCATAATGCAGACTTTCAAAAGCATCATTGGGATAAGATTCTCCATCCTGATGAAGTTCCAATCCATCCAAATCCATCATTTCATTGATATACGCCAGCGTATCATGGATTCCAGCAATATGTTCTTCCTGAAGCATCTCTGCCAACACGCTCTTTTGTGCAAGTGTCAAAGAAGAAAGGAATTCATTTTTTGCCTGATTGTCCTCTGTATGAGGGAAACCGCCTTCTAAAACCCATTTTGCTGTAACACTATCCTTTTGTTCCACAAGACCATCAATAAATGCTTTATATAATTCTAATTCTTTGCCCATACGAATCTTCCTCGTTTTACCATTATCTTTAAGAATTTATTTCGATTTTGTATTTTCAAAAGTTGCCTTCTATCATAATTAAATTTTTCAATCTCCAGACATAGATCAACTTGAAATACGAGTCGTATAATGTTTACTCTCCTAACCTTTTCAGATATTGTGCAGGAACTATCTTTGTCAGCCATACGCCATTGGCGGATAGAAGAAAAGTGTATCCCTCTTGTCGCATTTGCCCAGCATTGACCAGATAAATGATTGGTTTTCCATGTCTGCGTCCTACTTTTTCTGCCGTTTCCATATCAGGAGACAAATGAACATATAATCGGTTTTGAGGAAGTAACCCTTTTGCCTCAATGGAAGCAGAAAACCGTTCCGCTGTCCCATGATACAAGATTTCCGGCGGCTCCGTTACAGAAAGCTCCACATCGACCTGAATGGAATGTCCTTGATTTGCTCGAATCTTTGTTTTATCTTCGTTAAAGGAATACCTCTGTTTGTTGTCGGTTCTTACAATTTCCTCCAAAATCTCAAAATCAATGGGATATTTCCTGCCAATACCTGCTAAAAGTTCCTCCACATTTGCCCAGCCATTGGTATCCAGTTGAATTCCAATGACATCTGGCTTATGCCGTAAAATCAAACTGATATATTTGCTGATTTTTGTTAAATCATAATTCTTCTCTTTCATCCCTATCCCTCACTATTCACGCTCCGATTATCATTCCATCTCTAAATGGACAACAGGTCTGTAAAAGTCGTAATCACCATTCAGTCTATGTTCCTCATGGACTTCTGGTTTACAATGTGGCGAACAAGGAAGAAACCCCAAGAACATCCCCAAACCACCACAGATATTACGTCCACCATCACCGCCACAGGTAGTAAACGCATCGGCTTTCACCACTTCCCGCATATATGGATCATATGCAATGGATAGTCCAAAGAAGTTCGGTTCTTCCATATCGAAGGGTTTATCCTCCTCTTCCGGGCTTTCAAAATGGTGCAAGTGCATAGAGTAGTCCAGCCCATCTCCCCAAGGAAACAGGGTTCGACATCCACCACCACATAAATAAGCCCATTCATCTGATGTAGGCAGCGAGAGTTCCTGCTTTTCCATTTGTTCCAGAAGTGAGTCATAATCCATTGGGTTATAAAGCCAAATCTGAAAGTCCTGTTCTGTTCGTTCCATGCGCACTGACTGATGTATGGTAAGACTGTCAAGGTCGCTCCATACAAAATCACGGAATTTTTTCAGCCAGTCAGGATGGGTGGTCAATCTGGGATCGTCCATTTTGACTGGCTCCCAGCATAATTCTTCCAGCTTTCGTCCAACCAACATGGGACTAATGGTTACTTGCCGAACAGAAGCCATACTTTCCCGAATCATCTCATTCGGATCGCACTCCATCTCACACTCCTGAAGCAAATAGTCCAGTTCCTCTTGGCTATCCTGATTCAGTCCTACGGCAAACTGTTCCCACCCCAGTGTGACAGTATCACCGGGAACAAAAACAAACTCTCGGCTGTCTTTCTGGAATATTCCAGTGGTGCAGCTCTGACCCCATCGTTCAAATGTATGTAGACCAAGAAAAGTCATATTATAACGAGTAGCCAGACTTTCCATCAAAGCCTGCTTCTCGATAGCTTCCATTTGATCAAATTTGGCACGAAATAGTTTTTCATTCAAAGCAAGTCTTCTTTCTATTTCTATTGCATATTCCATCAGATATCTTCGACCATCCTTTTTCGCCCATTCTAAATATTGCGGCAGCAAACTGGAATGAATGGAATCCAATGAGAAGAGAACTGCAATACGCTGGTATTGTTGCAGTTCAGCTGTATAACAATCTCGTTTCCAGAACAGCGTGGCAAATTTCTCCACACAATCAGGACGCAAACCTGGCATTGCCATAAGCGCTCGCCTGCTTACGTATTCATGAGGATCATTTGCAAAATCCAAGATGAAGTCTTTTACTTCTTGGCTGCATTGACATTCGGGTAAGTAGGCGGCAGATTGCCATTTTGCCTCGTTCTCATTGGATGTTATAACAAACCGACAAAGGCGTTCAAACCAGTTCGTATGCAGAGTGGTTTCGTGTATAAGGCTTTCACAATCGTTGTCTCTTGCGATCAAGTAAAGCATCTCATTCAAGAGGATATTGTCTGCTGTTTCTGCGTCCATTTTATTGAGCACATGACAAAAAGCATAGTAAGTGTCATTCCAGTCTGGATAATCGACTTCCCACACGCCGCCAATCTCCTCAGTAGTTTTCCCGGGATAAGTAGTTTCCTGCCATTTATGAAATTTTTTTGCCTGCTCCAGCAGACGCTCTCGTACACCCTTTGGCATATACTCACCTCACATTTTATCCAAATTTTCCTGTAAATTTCCCTGCATCAAATGTTGAGCAATGGTTCGATTCAGTTCTTTATGGGGGTAGTAGACTGCCTGCTCAATATCATGGAGACACTCTTTCATCAATATCTCTGGAGAAATTCCTTCCCTTTTGCCATAAAGATGACCAAAAGCATAACAAAATGACTTGAGAAAACGAAAGATGTAGTCATGATTTCCACGCATACTAGGCAGGTCATTGAAAGATCCCATTCCTCCATATGCTCGAAGATGATGGGCGACCTCACGATACTGTGTCCAGTCCTGAATATCTCGCTCCAGCCAGTCAATCCAGTTTTTGAATTCCGGGTGGTCTGCCTGTAGAATTGACTTCAGACAAATCAAAGCCTCAGTATAAATATCTGTCTGTTTCATCGGATTCCTCCTCACTATTCTCTGAAATGCTCCAAATACAATTCTCGTACTGAATAAGGACCTACAAGGGTCGTTTCCTGCCTGCCATCCCAGTAATATACATGAATCTTGCCCTCATCCCCAATATATTGCTGCTCATCAAAAGATGCAGGAAAAGGGAAACTTTCCACAATGCTCCAGTCGATCTTGGATTTCAGCCCATCAAACTCCTCTCTCTTGAGCCTCTTGAAGTTAAATACCAATGCTGCCCCAATTCCATCGAACAGAAAATCTGCGTATTCTCTGGGGGTGATGTTCTCGCTCACATTAGCGGCATCAATATTGACATCCAGAACCTTATTGCCGCAGCTTGTCCAGATTTTGTCGGGAGAGAACCAGGTGGTGCGTTCCTCAGCGTCTGTAAAATCCTCACGAAGATACCATCCATTTGTGCTATTCGGCGTGACGTCTTGCCGAAGCTGCCCGTTATACGGGGAAATCGGATAATATTTGTGCCGCTCAGGATCAAATCGTTGAAAAGCAATTTTCAGCAGATACCTCTGCTTTTCGCTACGCATAAGCTTATGGGGTTTCACGATATTTTCTTCGATCAAACTCCAAATGTACTCATCCACATGGATGGATACACGGAGACGACCAAATAGTGTAATTTTGTTGTTGTCTGTATTCACATTGAGCCAGATACGGTTGATCTCAGCCATTGTCATTCCCTACTTTCTGAAAGTACCCCGCCATAAAGAACTCCATCTTCTCCCAGAAATAACATCTGATTGTACAGCAAACTGCATCGTTCCACAGTAACCTTTGACTTTTGAAAAACAGGTATGGCTTCCTGTTTCTTTCCAAGACAGCTGCCCTGACAGGTCAGAAAATAGAATTTGTGTTCTTTCTGATACCCGCCTTGGAATAAGAACCTTTTGCCAGAATGGGCAACAGAAAAAGCGTTGCTTCCTTTCAACGGCAAATCAAACACACTGTCATTTTTGAAATCTGTTTGTACAAGACGGAAATCACTATAATAATAAAACCACAGTTTTTCTTGCTCATCCAGACTGATGGCATAACAGTCGTCAATGGGATATGTTTGATTTTTCCAGAGGGGGATACCCTCATGGGTCCATGCAATCAGCCCCCATTCTCCTATGGGCGGCACATATCCATGAGAACAGCTCAGATCTGCCCAGCCATAGTTTCCATATACGCCCTCGTCAAAATAACCGGTTATGATGGTTCCATCTGACTTTACCACGCAGTTTTGTATGCCATCTCCCAAACAGAACTTAGACAATACGGTTCCACTTCGATGAATAATCCAAGCATTTTTGTCTGGACCATCTTTCCTATAGGCACACCGAGCGCCCAGCAGCAGGAAGTTATCTTCTATAAGTCGCAGAAAATGAAATTGAAACTGTAAAAGTCCCATAGGAAATACTGTAACTCCCATCATTTTCTGCTCTGTCCAATCTACCTTAATTTCAACCACGGTATATATGGATGGTGTTTTGAGCCAAACTTCATTTTTCTGCCCAGAAGGCTGTTCAAAAAGAAGATAGACATTCTGATTCCAGCCAACAGAGAAGTCTGTCAACACAGCACCTTCCAGATGATTTTCCTTGCGCAGTTGGTTTAGGTCGATGATGGAAAACAATAAAAGCGGTTTCGGTTTTAGAACTTTCTTCATAAAATTTCCTCCTGAATTACATTTATTCCACCATCATATATATGGCTTTCCCAAATACGCTCAAATTCTGCTTTCTCCATCAGACAAGCGTGAAACTCTTCTCCCCAGACATGACTATTAAATTCTTCCACAGTGGGAATGGGCGTGATTTCAATGGCGCCATCGTAGAGGTCATCTATATTGCGGGTATGTCCATCCAAAAAAATGTCAATGGAGCGGAGAGCCAGCCTTTCATTTTCTGTGTCAACTTCATAGAGAATGATAGGTGGTTCTCCCTCTGGTGCATCCTTCCAAAATAGTTTGATATATTCTGCCACGATTCTATCACTCCATTTTTTCGCTAATACGATTCTATATTATATTTTGTCGTTCCAAAGCCTCTTTCACATCTTCATCATGGTCAATACAAAAAGCAATAAAATCTGAAGTCTTTGGGATTTTTTCAAATACATCTGTTTTTTTGAAATCTCGCAGAATATCTTCGCAAAAATTCATGATTTCTTCGCACTGTTTTTCGATATCATCCTGATATTTTGCCGACAGTTCTTCTTCCGAAAATAAATCAACCTGAGAAATATCCGTATATTCCCAATCACCTGGGTTATAGCGCAAGTCCAGAATATTTTCTTCCTGATCATATGTTTCATATTTCTTTTGATACCACTGTAACGTCTTTTCAAATTCTTCGATGGTATTCATACAGACCAAAAAATTAGCATATTCTGCATTACAATCAAATGCCAAAGCATAAAATTGCAAATCGCTGTGTGTATGTAAAAATTTTTCCATATCATGAATCAATAACGCAAGAACTTCGTATTTTGTCATACCCTCACAACCTTTTCATCAATTTACAAGCATCTGGGAGTAGCCATGACCTCCTGAAAGAATCTCTTCCAGTTTCCTTGCAATTTCTTCTACAATAACATGACAAGGGTTTTCCTCCCCTTTTATTTCTAATCCCTGCAATTCCATACAATGCAGTGTTCCAAATACTTCCAGTACATGTCCCGTCAAGTCATAAATCATTCGATAACCTTCGATATTGTCCGCATCTGTTTCCCCGTCTTTAGCGGTCATCAAACCAATGATTCCAACAGCTACCGTAAACGCACCGCAACAAGACTGTTCTGTCTGCATACCCAGTCCCATCACAGAAAACATTCGTCTACTTTCTTCACTAAGATTCAGACCATAATACTCATTACATGCTTTGAACATTGCTTCGGCACAGGTTAGCTCTGTACCAATATGATATTGATTGACTAATTCATATAATTTCATCTTTCCCATACTGTCCCCCAATCACATAACATCTCATTTTTTCTAACTCTGTGCAGTTCATCTCGTACTTCCATCAGCGCAAATCCCAGAAGATTTTCACCACGCCACCTAAAAGGATCTTGTGCCTCTGGCGCATCCGCAGACAGCTGAATCCCCCAGATATTGTCATAAGGACTTGCTTCCACCAAAACGCTGTTTCCTGTAGAAAGAAGAAACTCCCGCAGTTCTCGATTCTGGCTGAACTTACACCAGTTCCCATTCAGCACAATGGAGTATTTGAACTTGTCCCATACGACTTGGTCGAAGCCTCGCACCTTACGCCCCAGTGCTTTAATTTGCTTAGGGTCGCTACACGCTAGGATATCCTTGCGCCTCTCCTCGTCGCCAAAAAGCTGGGCTTTGCCAGCCATCATATATTGTTCCATGTAGAGGTAAGAATCAACCATAGTATAGAAGTCCTCCATCCACCACTGACTGAGGCAGCTCTTTGTAATGCTGCCATCCTTTGAAGGGTGGTGCCCCCAAAACAAACAGAACTCTCGCTTTCTCCCATCTGCAACCTCCTGCTGGAGCCATTGCTTTGTGTATTTTGGTTGTCCTTTCGGCTGCCATACTTCTACAAAGAAATCTCCATGTTCCAGCACCTCACTGCTATCCTCGTTATCCCACCAGCCTTTCCATGTAATGGGTTCAGGAAACAATGTTTTATATTCTTTCAATTCTTCCGAAGAAAGAGTATCTAGCCAATTACCAAATCGATATATGTAGTCCTCCCCATACCCCATACGCCAGCCGATAGAATATCTCTCTATTTCTGGAAATGCCAGCCAGGGAGGAGGCATTATTTTTTTATCTTTCCATAACATGACACTTCATCCCTTCCAGTTAGATATTGTCCAGTTCTTTCATCACATCCAAAGGAAATCCATCCATGGATGTGATTTGTGCCAATTCTGTTTCAGTCAAATTTTTCAGGAAAATGCAGTATTCACCTGGATATCCGCCGACAAACTCCATTTTGGGCATTCCAATTTGCTGAGGGTCAGTAATCCATAGACAAGGTTCTCCGGTTGCCCAAAATCGTGTCAGTATAAGCACCTGACCTTTGTAAAGTACTTTCTGTTCCATCCTTATTCCTCCTGCATCTTTTCCAGCAGTTTTACAATACGTTCCCGATTCCTTGCGGTTTTCATAAAGGTGGGAAGATGGTCGGACTGAGTCTTTTTCGCTCTTCCCATCGGCTTTTCCCGCAGGTCGGCTGTGAGATAGTCAATCAGATAGGCAAGATGCTCCCGGTTAATTGCCCAGATTGGCTTTCCTTGAAAAGATGTAAGAAACCACAATTCCAAACCAAACCACGGTTCCTTTCCCTTATTGATTTCAGCTGCATAGGAAAGTGCTTCCGCGGTCTTATGCACTTCCCCTGACATGGTTGTTCCACAATAGGGACATTTCACATGAAGAATAGAAAAGTGCTGCTTTGCTGGATCTTCGATATCCACCCGGTAATATCGCCCACAATTCTTGCATTGGTTATGGACATCATAACGATATACTGTTCGTTCTTTCTCTGCTTGATAACCACAGTTGGTACATTTAAAATAGGCACTTTTCTCGTCAGCAGCTACAATACCCACGCCATGGCATTTGGGACACTTTACCTGTATGCCTATGGTAAAAGCGCTATATGCACTATGGGTAAAATAAGGTTCGTCTTTGATTCGTTTCATGGGTTCTCACACCCCCTATCTGTTTTTCGTATCTGTTATAACTTGAACTTAATCTGTTTCAAATCCTTTGCTTTGATTGTGAGATCAAAAACTCTTTTTTCTATTTCTGATATGGTGTTGATATACTCTTGTGATGCTTGTATCCGTGTAAGATATTTCAGATATCGATCCAACTGACTTAATGCTCGGGTTCTGTACTTTGCAATTTCACCAAGCTGCCAAAAATCTTGACCTGCCATATAATCATTTACATTTATCTTTTGTACGGTTTTCACATTCAAAGCACTATGTTCTTCTTTTTCTGTTTTGATGCAAAAGAGCATATCCTCTATGGAAAACCGTATGCTACGTTCACAAAGAAAACGCAGTTCATCAAACAAGTGATTTTCAACAAAATGCTCTGCCAAAGGTTCAAAAATCACATCATCTGTATACCAACCTCCATGGGCACAGGAAATGAGTTCTCGATATCGTTTTTCTGCAATCCACTTCCGCAGCATGTGTTTCATACCTAGCATCCAAGCATCTAATCTTGCTTTCGTTTCTTCAGGACTGTCATGGGCTGTTCCATAACAGGGGAGATTATTTTCCTTCAGCCATTTTGTCACTTCTTTGCTGAATTTTGTATAACTCACTTTTCTTCCACCTCAAAAATCTCTTAATTCTTCAAACTTTTCGAGTCGTTTAGCCTTACAGATGGTATCACCGATACATCTTTCCTCGCCTTTATCTGTTTTCTTCCTAACGCTATATGTCTCATTGATAATCCTGAGCACTTCTCATTTCTTAATAAGTAGAACTTAGAATCTTAAAGCTGAAATTTATATCTGTGTTTATGACTTTTTCTTCATTTGTTACTGGCTGTATCATAAATTCAAATGTAGGCTCATATTCCCCATCCTGTAAAGTTTCTCCACCCAGAATCTCGATATGATACCATCCATTTTCAAGCTCAACAATAGGCTTTTGACACACTTTATAATCAGAAATCAAAGCGGTTACATTTTCTGGAGTAAACCGTTCCAATATATGCCATGTAAAAAGTATCAGCATATTATGCTCCACCTTCAATGAATAACCACTCTTTCTAAACTGCAAACGACTTTTTTCCTTACACAGTTCCGGCTCATCATCAGAAAGATGAAACAAAATCGTATAAGGATAGTTTTCAATGCCAGACATTGGAATAACAATTCCCTCATCAAAGACCCGATCACCACTTTCATTTATGGTAAACTCTGTCGCTAAATCATCCGAAAGATTATTTTCATTTTTCCATTCCTGGATCTATATTAAATAAGTGGACACGATT
>UMEY01046555.1_pt1 | contig 103165 bp, 108 predicted proteins | sample 1964881 | NCBI WGS metagenome assembly UMEY01 (sample SAMEA4836033, study PRJEB28245) | human gut metagenome | biome: gut microbiome; material: fecal sample | place: Denmark | collected 2008 | reverse complement strand
TTTTGTCATTGTCCGTTTTTACTGGACCTGTTCAGAAATCACAATGCCTTTATTCATTATGTTATATGGATAGCAGGAATATTACAGATCTTTCGGGGGTCTAGGGCCTTCAAACTGATAATAGTCTGTTTTGATACGGCCGTTGAATAGTTTCCGTTTCCGGTCGGCTTTTCTGCCAAAGAGAGATTCAAAATATTCCATGGAAGTGATGAGGTAAGTAGACCAAGTAGGGTTTTCCTTCATGATGCCGCCCAAAGCACGGTACATGTTTTCCACTTCCTTCAGTTCACCGATACGTTCGCCGTAAGGAGGATTGGTAATCATGACGCCATATTTCCCGGGCAATACGATTTCCTGACAAGGTTTTACTTCAAAGGTGATGCAGTCATCCACACCGGCTTTTTCCGCATTGGCTTTCGCCAGCTCAATGGCATCGGGATCGATATCGCTGCCGTGGATTTCCGGCATGACATCATAGTTGATGGCTTGATATGCTTCCACACGGGCTTTTTTCCAGAGATCTTTGCCGATGCGTTCCCATTCTTCAGAAGCAAATTTGCGGTGAATGCCAGGTGCAATGTTCCGGGCAATCATGGCAGCTTCAATGGGAATGGTACCGGAACCGCAGAAGGGGTCCAGCAGAATACGGTTTTTCCGCCAATAGCTGAGCTGAATCATAGCAGAAGCCAGTGTTTCTTTCAAAGGTGCATCCAGTGCGTTTGCACGGTATCCACGCATGTGCAGACCGGAGCCGCTGGTATCAAGGGCAAGGGTAACAACGTCTTTCAAAATACCTACTTGGATGGTGTAGGAAGCACCTGTTTCATCAAACCAGTCAGTGTGATAAGTCTGTTTCAGTTTTTCTACAACGGCTTTTTTGACGATAGCCTGACAGTCGGATACACTGAACAGTGTGGATTTTACGGATTTGCCAACGACTGTGAATTTGCCGTCCTCAGGAATCCAGTCGGCCCAGGGCAGTGCTTTTGTCTGATCGAAAAGCTCTGTAAAGGTAACCGCTTTGAATGTGCCCATTTTTACCCAGACACGCCCTGCGCACCGCAGCCACATGTTGGCTTTGACGATGTCGGCTTCTGTGCCGGTAAACTCTACTTTCCCATCAGATGTTTTGATATTTTCAAATCCAAGGGCCTGACATTCCCGTTTTACAACGGCTTCCAGACCAAATGTGGTTGTTGCGATCAAATTGATAGACATAGTGATTCTCCGTTCCATACCTGATTATATTCTTACCTTATTATGATAAGGCACAGGAAAGGGGTGTGTCAAGGGCGGCTCTGTGGGCTTTTCCGTGAAAATAGGTATGATTGCAGGAAAAATTCTTGAATTTCCATAAAAAACAGGATATGATAGTACAGACAAAACTTGAGCGGAAATGAGGTAAGATATGTATAAATTATTGAAAACTTGCGGCAGAGCCAAAAGAGGGGAGTTCCATACCCCTCATGGTGTTATTCAAACACCAGTATTCATGAACGTAGGAACCATTGCGGCCATCAAAGGTGCTCTTTCCACAGAAGATCTGGAAAGAGTGAAATGTCAGGTGGAATTGTCCAATACCTATCACCTGCATGTACGTCCTGGTGATGAAATCATCAAAAAACTGGGCGGCCTTCATAAATTTATGGTTTGGGACAAACCCATTCTGACTGACTCCGGCGGATTCCAGGTGTTTTCCCTGACCACACTGCGTAAGATTACAGAAGAAGGCGTTTATTTCAGCTCCCATGTAGATGGCAGAAAAATCTTCATGGGCCCCGAAGAAAGTATGCGTATTCAGTCCAATCTGGGTTCTACCATTGCCATGGCATTCGACGAATGTATTGGTATCCCGGCGGAACGCAGTTATGTAGAAAATTCCGTAGCCCGTACCACACGCTGGCTGGAACGCTGCAAAAAAGAAATGGCACGTCTGAATAGTCTGGATGATACCATCAATAAACAGCAGATGCTGTTCGGCATCAACCAGGGTGCGACTTATGAAGATATTCGTATTGAGCATGCAAAACGTATTGCGGAAATGGATCTGGACGGCTATGCCATCGGCGGTCTGGCTGTTGGGGAAACACATGCGGAAATGTATCGTATCATTGAAGAAGTGGTACCTTATCTGCCTCAGAACAAACCTACTTATCTGATGGGCGTTGGTACACCGGAAAACATTCTGGAAGCGGTAGAACGTGGTGTGGACTTCTTTGACTGTGTACTGCCTTCCAGAAACGGCAGACATGCACACGTTTATACAAACGCAGGTAAACTCAATCTGATGAATGCAAAATATGAGCTGGACGAAAGACCTATTGACGAGACATGCACTTGTCCTGCTTGTTCCAGATACTCCAGAGCATATATCCGTCATTTGTTCAAAGCAAAAGAAATGCTGGCAATGCGTCTGTGCGTTCTGCATAATCTGCATTTCTTTAATACCATGATGGAAGAAATCCGTCAGGCAATGGACGAAGACCGTTTCCCTCAGTACAAAAAAGAAAAACTGGAAGGCCTTCGCAGAAACGGTATGTAAGAAGGCTTGACGTGTTTTCAAAACTCGGATATAATATTTTTACTGTGTTTTTCAGAATTTAACAACGTTAGGAGAGAAGGAAATGAACAGCTTAACAGCATTTTTGCTGGACGTCAGCACTACCGTTTCTTCCGGTAGCGGCGAGGCAGCAGCACAGGGTACACAGCAGGCAGCAGGCGGCGGTCTGTTTGGCGGCATGAATGGTTTCACATTGGTTATCATCTACTGCGTAGCATTGGTAATCATCATGTATTTCCTGTCTTTCAGACCTACTCAGAAAAGAGAAAAGGCTCTGGCAGAACAGAGAAATGCAATTCAGATCGGCGATATGGTTGTAACAAATGCAGGGATGTACGGCAAAGTTGTTGACACAACTTATGACTGCTTCATCATCGAATTTGGCCTGAACAAAGGCGTTCGTGTTCCTGTTGCCAGAGGCGAAGTTTATGGCAAGAGAGAACCCAACATGACAAACGAAGCTCCCCCTGAAGAAGAAAAGCCCAAGAAAAAGGGTCTGTTCAGAAGAGGTTAATGGCTTTTGCACAGTCAGAAAAATAAAAATCAGCAGATGTGTTGTAAGAAAAAGCGATACATCTGCTTTTTTGTTTGCGTTCTGACGACATCTGTGTTTTTGCAGAATGAATACAATATTCAAATTTTCAAAAATAATGCAATTTTTTTGTTTATAGTTGACAAAACGCGGGTATAGTCGGGTTATTTTATTGACAATAATGGATAGATATTGTAAACTGAAAACGGATATGTTGTCCATGTCATGGCACAACTATTCCTGTTTAGTCCAATTTTATAACAAGAAAGGGAGATCGACTATGAAGAAATTGCTTTCTCTGTTGCTGACTTCCGCTCTGGCAGTTACTATGCTGGCAGGCTGTGGTGGCGGCGACACAACAACCACTGAAACAGCAGACACTGGTGACGGAAAGGTTTACAATGTCTGCAATCTGGTAAATGGTAACCTGGGTGACAAATCTTTCTTTGACTCTGCGGAAGCAGGCCTGAAAGAACTGCAGGATGCCGGCAGAATTACTTACACAACCATTGAAATGGGCGGTACAACCGAAGATGAAGCGAAATGGGAAAGCTATCTGGAAGAAGTATCTGCTTCCGGCGAATACGACCTGATCGTTGTTGGTACTTTCCAGATGCCTGAATATCTGAAAAACGTATCCGAAAGATACCCTGATCAGAAATACCTGATTTACGATGACACAACATACACACTGCCTAACGTAGTAAACCTGAGCTATGCACAGAACGACCTGGGCTACATGGTTGGTGCTTATGCAGCAGCTATGACAACTGCAACAGACGTTGAAAAAATTAACGAAGATGCAGTTATCGGTTTCGTTGGCGGCGTAGACAGCCCCGTAATCAACGACTTCCTGTATGGTTACATTCTGGGTGCACAGTCCGTAAATCCTGACATCAAAGTAGATACAAGATACATTGGTAACTACATTGACCCCGCAAAAGGCAAAGAATTGGCTGAATCCATGATCAACGACAACAACTGTGATATCATCTGGGGCGTAGCTGGTAATGCTGGTAACGGTGCCGCAGAAGCATGTCTGGAAACAGGCAAAGCATATTTCATCGGTGTTGACTCCGACCAGGAATCCACATTCTCCGCTGAAATGGCAGGCATCACTCTGACATCCGGTCTGAAAAACATCGGCGACTCTCTGGTATGGTTCTTCGATGAATGGGATGCAGGCAACGAATACTGGGGCCAGCAGATCCTGATCGGTATCAACGAAGGCGGCGTTGGTCTGGTAACAGATAAGAACTATGACAAGATTTCTCCTGACAGCGTAAAAGAAACAGTTGACGGTGCTGTTGCAGCTGTTACAAACGGCGAGGTTGAAGTTCCCAGCGCTATCGGCGATACAACAAACGCAGTTGTAGAACTGAGAGAATCTGTAAGACCTTAATTTCATACGAATCAATAAGTTCGCTGAAATGTAATCACAAATCTAAGGGGGCTGAACAGCCCCCTTTTTTTTTCATAGTACCTCTGCAGATTGAAAAAATCTTTTTGTTGCTTGGGCAGAAAGGACTTTTTGAAGGTGCAGAATCTTTACCAATGATATAGAAGGAGGGGACCCGATAATGGCTGACAATGAATATGTTGTGCAAATGAAGGGAATTACCAAAGTTTATCCCAATGGTATTGCTGCCAATCAGGGTGTTGATTTTAACGTCAAACGAGGAGAAATTCATGCTTTGATGGGCGAAAACGGTGCGGGTAAATCCACACTGATGAAAATGCTGTTCGGTCTGGAACAGCCCACAGAAGGTGAAATTTATGTAAACGGAGAAAAAGTTTCTCTCACATCACCAACTGTGGCGATTTCTAAAGAAATCGGTATGGTACATCAGCATTTTATGCTGGTACCCAATCTGACAGTAGCGGAAAATATGGTTCTGGGTATGGAACCCAAACACAAAGGTATGTTTATGGACTATAAAAAAGCTGTTGAGATCACAGAAGAATATGCGAAAAAATATAATCTGCATGTAGATCCCAATGCGAAAGTCAGAGATATCCCCGTAGGGATGAAACAGAAAGTAGAAATCTTAAAAGCACTGGTGCGTGGTGCAAAAATCCTGATTTTGGACGAACCCACAGCGGTACTGACCACTCAGGAAACAGAAGAACTGTTCAAAGAATTGGTTCACTTAAAAGAACAGGGCTACACCATGATCTTTATTTCTCATAAACTGCATGAAATCAAGCAGATCACAGACCGCCTGACTATCATGCGCAGTGGGAAATCCATGGGTGTATACCAGACAGCGGATATTTCCAAAGAAGAAATCTCCCGTCTGATGGTTGGCCGCGATGTTATTCTGACAGTAGAAAAAGATCAGGCACAGCCCACAGATGTGGTATTGCGTGTACGTGATTTGGAATATACCAATGAATGGAATAAGAAAATGCTCAACAAACTTTCCTTTGACGTACGCAAAGGTGAGATTCTGGGGATTGCCGGTGTAGAAGGCAATGGTCAGAGAGAACTGGTAGATATGCTGTTCAATCTGAATATTCCTGACAGCGGCAGTGCCACTGTAAATGGCCATAGTGTCATTGGTCAGCCTCAGCGTAAAATCCGTGATCTGGGCGTTTCTTTGATTCCAGAAGACCGTATGACATTCGGTATGGCGGGAACAGCTACCATTGAGGAAAACCTGATGAGTGACCGCTGTGCAGACAAAAAATACAATAATGGCCCCTTGTTTAACATGAAGAAAATGCATGAAGACAGTGACCAGCTCATCAAAGACTATAAAGTTCTTTGCAAGAGCAGAAACCAGCAGGTAGGTATGCTGTCCGGCGGTAATATTCAGAAAGTAGTTGTAGCAAGGGAATTCTCCGCAGAACCTGTACTGATCATTGCTGACCAGCCTACACGAGGCATCGACGTTGGCGCTACGGAGTTCATTCGTAAGAAACTGGTGGAACTGAGCCGTGCAGGCGCAGCAGTATTGCTGGTATCTGCCGACCTGAATGAAGTTATGGAATTGTCCGATAGCTTGATCATCATGTATAATGGCGGCATCGCAGCATATTTTGAAGATACAACATCTTTGACTGACGCAGTCATGGGTGAATATATGCTGGGCTTGAAACAGCAGAGCGATGAAGAAGTAAGGAGGGTTCAGCATGGGGAATAAACAAAAGCTGAAATTTGAATTCATGCGCGGCTTTGTGGCCATTGCTATCGCCATTGCCGTTGCATTCATATTTATTTTCATTTGCGCGGATGATCCGGCAAAGGCGCTGAACTGTTTGCTGATTCGTCCCATTATCAGTAACGGCGCATTGAATATGTCTTCTATTTTGACTATTTTGGGACGTATGACACCCATTATCTTTACCGGTCTGGCGGTTTGCGTTATGTTCTCTGCAAACCAGTTCAACCTTGCTGGTGAAGGTACTGTTATGGCAGGTGGCTTTGTAGCAGCTCTGCTGGCAATTTATGTACCTATGGCAGCTGGCCTGCATCCAGTTGTATGTATTCTGGTTGGTGCTGTTGTAGGTGGTCTGCTGATGCTGATCCCCGCAATTGCCAAAGTAAAACTCAATGCCAGTGAAATGGTTTGCTCCCTGATGCTGAACTATGTGGTACTGTATGTAATCATGCACTTCCTGAGCAATGTATTTGCAGACAGAAGCCAGGGTTCCACACAGACATATCCTTTCCTGGAAACAGCAAAGGTTGCAAAAATTGTACCCGGTACAGAACTGACATGGGGTTTTGCAATTGCTATCATTGCAACAATCCTGGTAGGCTTCTTCATGTATCGTACACGTTGGGGCTACACCATTCGTATGATTGGTATCAACGAATCTTTCTCTAAATACTCTGGTATGAAAGTAGGCGGCGTAATCGTCCTTTCTCAGGTTATCGGCGGCGTACTGAGTGGCATGGGCGGTGCCATCGAAGTATTGGGCAGATACAACACATTCCTGTGGAAAGATCTGCCTGGTTATGGTTGGACAGGTATCACTGTTGCCATCCTGGCAAAGAACAATCCGCTGGCAATTCCTTTTGCGGCATTGTTCATTGCATATCTGAACCGTGGCTGTGAATTGATGTCCATTTATGCAGGTGTACCCGCAGAAATGATCGATATCATTCAGGCAGTAATCTTCCTGTTCTTCGCAGCTGAACAGTTCATGTCTAAGACAAGACAGAAAATGGTTGTTAAAGAAACAAAAGAAGAACTTGCGAAAAAACAGCAGGAAGCAGCAGTGGAAGGGGGTAACGCATAATGTTGGAACAGATTTTTAGCATGATTTTCACAACAAGCTTTGGTTACTCTATCATTCGTATTACATCTCCCATTCTGTTTGCGGCTCTTGCGGCAGTAGTAGCAGAAAAAGCTGGTGTTACTAACATCGGTTTGGAAGGTATCATGATGATTTCCGCGCTGTTCGGCGTATTGTTCGCTTATTGGACAAGCTATTGGTGGGTAGGCGTGATCGGTGCCGTTGTAGTAGGTATCATCTTGGCATTGATCATCGGTGTCTTTGCTTTGAAACTGAAAACAGATATTATCCTTGCCGGGATCGCCATCAACTTGGTTGGTTCAGGCGGTACCATTTTCCTTCTGTATCTGTTCACAGGTCTGAAGGGGAACACAGCCAGCCTGACAACACCTGGCATGCTGACACCTAAGATTGACATTCCTATTTTGGAAAGCATCCCTATTTTGGGGCCTATTTTCTCTGGTCACTCCATTTTGACTTATGTAGCATTCATTCTGGTACTGCTGGTTTGGATCCTGCTGTATAAAACAGCTATTGGCTTGCAGATCCGTGCCGTAGGTGAAAACTCTCATGCGGCAGACAGCGTTGGTATCAGCGTATTGAAAATCCAGTATATCGCACTGGGTATTTCCGGTGCTCTGTCTGGTCTGGGCGGTGCTTACATGTCCATGTACTACTCTCAGAGCTGGAATACAGGTATCGTTGCTGGTCGTGGTTTCATTGCTTTGGCTGCACAGGCGATGGGTCAGGGGGAACCTCTGGGCACCATGTTCGCATCCCTGTTCTTTGGTTTTGCCAGTGCCCTTGGCAATAAGATGGAAGGTATGCAGGGCTTCTCTTCCTTCCTGGTATCCGCAATTCCTTACCTTGCGACCATTATCGGTTTGATCCTCTATGCGGCAACACAGGTAAGACGTGTAAAACGTGTAAAGAATAACGGTAAAAAGAAAAATGCAGAAGCAAGATAATTTGAAATGACATTGTTTCTGAAAAAAGTCGGAACGTTTTACGCTCCGGCTTTTTCAAAAGAAAAAAATATTTGTGGAGGAAAAATTATGAAAAGAATTCCCATTATTCTGGATGGCGATCCAGGACATGATGACGCAATTGCATGGGTTCTTGCAAAAGGAAGCCCCATGCTGGATATCCGCGGTGTTACATCTGTATGCGGCAATCAGACCATCGAAAAAACAACATACAATGCGCAGCGTATCTGCACATTGATCGATTTGCATGTGCCTACTGCTATGGGACGGCTCAGACCCCTGATTTCTGACCCCATTATCGCACCTACTGTGCATGGGGAAAGCGGTCTGGATGGCCCCGCATTGCCTGAACCCGATTTTGAACTGGAAGACATGGATGCAGTTTCCCTTATGGCAAAACTTATCCAGGAAAGTGATGAACCTATCACACTGGTTCCCACAGGCCCTTTGACAAACGTTGCGGCGTTGCTGATGGCATATCCCGAACTGAAAGAAAAGATTGCACGGATTTCCCTTATGGGCGGCGGCGTGCAGTATGGTAACTGGACACCTGCGGCAGAATTTAATATTCTGGTTGACCCCGAAGCGGCAGCTGTTGTGTTTGAATCCGGTATTCCTATCATTATGGCAGGTCTGGATGTTACAGAAAAAGCAATGATCTTCCCGGAAGACTTTGAACGGATTCGTGCCCTCGGCAATCGTGTGGCAGTGATCGTAGCAGACTGGCTGGAATTCTTCTATCAGTTCCATAGAAGTCTGGGCTACGAAGGCGCGCCCGTACATGATGCGGTTGCAGTAGCAGCCCTTCTGCGTCCCGAAATCATGGAGTCTCAGGATCTGTATGTGCAGGTAGAAACAGCCGGAGATTTCTGTAAAGGCGCTACTGTGGCAGACTTTAACGGTGCTCTTGGAAAAGCACCCAATGCGAAAGTATTGATGGGTATTGACCGTCAGGCATTTGTAGACTTGTTGGTAGAAGCAATTGCGACTTATGGGGAGGGAAAAGCATGAATCGGATACCTGTAATCATTGACTGTGATCCTGGCGTGGACGATACCGCAGCACTGTTGCTGGCGTGTCAGATGCCGGAATTGGATATTCGCGCGGTAACAACCGTAGCCGGAAATGTTGGACTGGATAAAACAACAGCCAACGCAAAACGTGTACGCCATGCCATCGGCGCGGATTTCCCTATTTACTGCGGCGCAGATAAACCCATGTTCCGTGAACTGCATACAGCAGCAGAATTCCATGGCGCAGATGGTTTTGGCGGCGTAGAACTTCCCATTCCTGAGGATGTTTTGCCGGAAGAAAAAGCATGGGATGCTATTTATCGCATTGCTAAAGAATTGAATGGGGAATTGGTACTCATTGCCGTTGGCCCTATGACCAATGTGGGCATCGCTTTGGCAAAATATAAAGAGCTGCCTAAGCTCATCAAAAAGATTGTTATCATGGGCGGCGCTGCCATTGGTGGCAATGTGACTCCCGCAGCCGAATTTAACATTTATGTAGATCCCGAAGCGGCAGATATGATGTTCTGCTGCGGGATTCCTGTACATATGTGTGGTCTGGATGTGACCATGAAGGCTTACATAACACCGGAAGAACTGGAAGAAATTGCGGCATTTGGTACACCACAGGCAAAACTGTTCCATGATGTCCTGCAGAAAGGCTTGGAAAAATATGTTGGCTGGGGTAAACCCGGTGCTGCACTCCACGATCCTGCGGCGGTACTTTATACCGTTTATCCCGAAATGTTCACAGCTGAAGAAGCTGGTGTCCGCGTAGAAACAAAGGGGCCCCTGACTGTTGGCAAAACAGTGACAGACCTTTACAGCGATAAACAGTTTGATGATCATAATGCTTTTGTTGTAACAAATGTAGACAGAGAAGCTTTTATCGGCAAAGTCAAAGAACTGATTAAAAAATATTGAGATGGAGCGGTCTTCTGCATAGAAGGCCGCTTTTTGCATTTGATAGGAGGAGATTTTCTATGAAAAAAATTGGGTTTATCGGTATTGGTGTTATGGGATGTGCCATGGCAGCAAATTTGATGAAAAAAGGATATGAAGTGTCTGTTTACACCAGAACAAAGCAGAAAGCGGAAGTTTTGCTGGAAAAAGGCGCGAAATGGTGTGATACTGCTGCGGCCTGTGCCAAAGGGCAGGACGCTGTGATTACCATGGTCGGATTTCCAAAAGATGTGGAAGAAGTATATTTTGGAGAAGCAGGGATTTTTGCGGCAGCGGAACAGGGCACATATCTCATTGATATGACCACAACCAGTCCCAAACTGTCTGTGAAGATTTATGACGCAGCTAAGGAAAGAAATATGTATGCATTGGATGCGCCTGTCAGCGGCGGTGATACTGGTGCGAAAAATGGTACTTTGTCTATTATGGTTGGTGGTGATCGGGAAGCCTTCGATGCATGCTACGATATTTTTGCCGCTATGGGCACCAATATCATTTATGAAGGCCCGGCTGGCTGTGGTCAGCATACCAAAATGGCAAACCAGATTGCATTGGGCGGTGCTATCTCTGGTGTATGCGAAGCGTTAGCCTATGCGAAAGCAGTTGGTTTGGATCAGCAGACCATGCTGGACAGCATTTCCGCAGGTGCTGCCGGCAGCTGGCAGATGACCAATATGGCACCACGGATTTTAAAAGGCGATGATGCGCCCGGATTTTATATCAAGCATTACATCAAAGATATGCGAATTGCGGTGGAAGAAAGTGAACAGGTACAGCTGGATCTGAAGATGCTGAATTCTGTTTTGGAAATGTATGAAAAACTGGCAGAATCCGGTATGGCGAACCTTGGTACGCAGGCACTGTATCATTACTACCAAAAAGAAAAATAAGATTTTTGTCAGGAATTGTTTCCTTTTTTTGAACAGAAAGATATGCTATAATCAAGCCAGGAAGGAATTGCCATGGATATGGCAGATGGAAGCGTAAGAGAATTCGATAAGGGGGAATTCTATGGATACCGGTACAATTTTTAGTTTTATTGTAGCACTTTATGCGTCTTTGACCACTTGTGCTGTTCCACCATCGGATTTGCCTGTGCAGCAGCAAGAACCGACAGCTGTTGTAGCAAAACAGGAAACACAGGAACCGGCAGTGCCGGAAGTACAGCCCATTTATGATCCTGTTGCAACACCGAAACAGCCTACGGTGAATGCGGCAAATGTGGGTTATAATGACAAAAAATCCTGGTGGTTCCGCAGAAATGCCGATCATTTGCCGCCTTCTGCCCAGGATGAAATTGCCATTGGAAATTATGATGCTTATTATTTAGGTGATACCCAGCATAAAGTCATTTATCTGACTTTTGATGAAGGATACGAAAATGGGTATACTTCTAAAATCTTGGATATTTTGAAAGCCAATGATGTGAAGGCTGCATTTTTTGTTACAAAAAGTTATATGCAGGATCAGCCTGAATTAGTGAAACGAATGGTTGCAGAAGGGCATATTGTGGGAAACCATTCTGTGTCTCATCCCAATATGTCCGACTTGAGCAATGAACAAATTTTGGCGGAGCTGAATGGCTGTGCGGCTTATTATAAAGAACTGACAGGTCAGGAAATGCCGAAATATTTCCGTCCGCCAGAAGGTGTTTACAGCATTCGTTCTTTGGAACAGACAAAAGCAGCGGGATATAAAACCATTTTCTGGAGTTTTGCCTATAATGATTGGGATCCGAAGAATCAGCCAGGGACAAAGGCTGCCTATGATATGGTCATGAACAATTATCACAATGGGTCTATCATGCTGCTCCATGCGGTTTCTCAATCCAATACAGAAGCGCTGGATCAGATGTTGAAAGATTTGAAGGCGAAAGGGTATGTATTCCAGACTTTGGATCAGCTTCCGCCGGCAACGTCCATCGGACAGTGATGATTCGATGTAAAATAGCAGAGCAGCAATAGGTGCTGGTTCAGCAGATAACAGAAAAGCTGGAATCTTTTTTCAAGATTCCAGCTTTTATTATATTGACTAAGCTTTATTTGCCTTTTAAATTAAATACGATAATACTGCAAATGATGATGGCACCTCCAAGGAATGTACCGAGGTTGGGAATTTCCCGCAGAATCAGGAATCCCAAAATGGTAGAAAGCAGTGGGGTAACAAACATGAAATTGGTTACTTCACTGGTACGGTTGGCAAAAGACATTGCTTTGCCCCAAAGGAAGTAAGCTGCCGCACTGGGAAAAGCACCCAAATATACAAGCGCCAGAATATGGGACATGTCTGAAGCAGCCAATTGCTGGAATCCCTGCACAGACCAAAAGCCCAAAAGCAGGGCACCGAAAATCATGCTGTAAGTAACGATTTCCAACGCCGTATAGCCTTTTGTTGTAAGCAAACGGCTCATCATATTATAGCCAAAGAATACGAGGGCGGCGCCCATTGTCCAGATTAAACCTACATTGATAGAGAAAACACCATCCCAAAGCAAAAGCACCAAAACGCCGATAAAGGCAGTGGCAATGGAGATCCAGCCGATGGTTTTGATTTTTTCATGATAAACCTTTGCACAGCCAATTGCTGTCAAAATGGGGGTGAGGGCTACAATGATACTGGATGTTGCAGAGGTCAGGGTTTGAATACCTGTGTTGAAAAAGATCATATAGCCTGTGAAGCCCATGGCACCGGCTAGTATGAAGTAGGGGATATCCTTTTTTGCCGGGATACGGATATGGCTGCATTTGCCAATGATGATTAAGAAAATAGCGGCAATACTGCAGCGCAGAAATCCCAGAGGATTGGATGTAAACTGTTCCTGCACGACCTTTGTCAAAGGAAATGCGGATGCCCATAGCAATACAGTACAAAAACTTAGAAGAAAAACTTTATGTTTTGCTTGCACGATAATTCCCTCCTTTTATTGCTTATACTATACAACGAAATATTGGGAAGTACAAGAGAAATGTAAAATATTTTTTACGGTTGTTCGTTATTTTTTGTATACTGGGGAAATGGATAGCATGCTTATTTCGACTTTGAAATGGAAAGGCTATTGTAAGAACATAATAGACAAGAGCATCATAAGAATTTGGTATCAATAAAATTTATTTCTCAAATGGCTTTTGTCTAAAGAAGCGTTTTTCATATGGCTGAGAAAAGGGAAATGCGCCTTGATCGGCTGTGTTGCTGATTGTAATAAGCTGCGAAAAAACTGCAGAAAGTACTACTGCCCCGATTTGTATTGTCTTTACAAAACGGGGCAGTTCGTTTTCAGAGATAAATTCTGTGCTGTCAGAGCATTGTGTCATTCTGAGGCAGCAAAAGTGTATAGTTGGAATGCTGGAAAATCACATCTGCATCTGCTTCTTGTGATGCGGATTGTTTTGCGGACGCTTCTACATGGATGTTCTGGTCTTTTTTCAAAGTGCCTGGCCCGGTTACAATCGCGATATAGCTGGCAAAGACGCAGATCACACCAATAATGGCAGCTGCAGTGAGAATTGGTTTCCAATTGGTTTTTTCAGACTCTTCAGATTCATCGTAATCTTCAAAGTCATCAAAATCCTCATCAAAATCCTTATCAAAATCCTCATCAAAATCCTCATCAAAATCCTCGTCAAAATCCTCATCATAATCGTCCTCATCTGTTATATCTGATTCTGGTGCGTCCATCTCGCTGTAAGAGGATTCCTGCTGAGGATCTTCCGGTGCTGTGATTTCTTCAGAAAGGGAAACTTCTTCCAATGGCCAGTCAGCAAAAAATTCCGATGGCAAAGGGGTTCCGTCCATAGGACAGAAATTTTCTTTTTTCCAAATGATATGCCCACAGGTAGGACACTTGGGAATTTTTTTCCCACATTGCTCACAGAAGTTTGCATTTTCAGAAATTTCATGCTTACAGTAAGGGCAGTGCATAGTTTCTCTCCTTTATCATGTGCATCAGATTGGTGATGGTGTCATGGTGATGGTTTCTGGATTTTTATACAGAATGACCATGGTCGGATATTTGCTTTTGTTGCATTGCTTGGAAAAAATAACAAATATAAATGGAATATACATATATTTTACATATTAATTCAAAGGTGTGCAATATACTTCTGCAATTATATAGAAAAAATTACCATTTCTGGGTTTTTTGGTAGGATTTATTTCATTGAATGTAAAATATAATCATTACAAAAGAAAAAGCCGCCAAAAGGCGGCAAGAGTCTGTGCTTTAAGCCGGAAGGGCATCCAGAATAAATGCCAGAATCATCATCATCAGGAAAATCCACACATAAGCGAAAAAACCAATGGCGATAAAACGGATCACCGGATTGCGATGGCGGCAAAGGGGGAAATAGTACCAAATGCCTCTGTAATTCCCCAGCCAAAGCGTCAGGGAAAATAGCATCAGAAAGCTGATGATTTGGTAAGGAATCAATCGAATGCCAACTACATTGTCCGATTCCATAAATAGGCAGCCAATTACAAGACAGAAATACCAGATAGAAGCTGCAATCATATATCCCTTTTTTCTGCTGCGAAAACCCGGCAGAGCATATCCTTGGTATTTTTCAGGAATTTGCAGTTGTTCCAATGTGAGGGGAGGCTTCTGTATTTTTTCAATAGCTTTTTGGAGCGAAGCAACAGAATCATAACGGTTTTTCGGATCGATTTTGATGCATTTGGCAATGACACCGGAAAATTTCCCTGAATAGTTTCCTTCTCCCGGTAGGTCACCAGTCAGCATTTTGTGGAACAGCACACCCAACGCATAAATATCAGCTGCCGGTGCGGAAGGGGAAAAGCCATATTGTTCCGGTGCGGCGTATCCGGCTGTACCAAAGAGGACAGTATCTTGGGAACGCTCAGGATGATAAGTTTTTGCGGAATTAAAATCCACCAGAATCAGTCTGCCATCATAAGTCAAAATTAGATTGGATGGTTTCAAATCACGATGAATCATGGGAGGATGTTGCTGGTGCAGCGGCTGTAAAATCCGGCAGATGCGCAGAATATAATCTGCTGCTTTTTCTTCTGAAAATGTACCTTCTTTGGCAAGGATTTCCTCCAGAGAATTACCGGAAATATATTCTTCAATGACATATAAGGTGGTGTCTTCTTCAATCAGCTCTTCAATCTTGGGCGTACCCGGAATTTTTTGGGTCATCAGATACTGAAAAACTTGAAGATCATATATGGACAGCGCTTTTTTCACAAAAATTTTCCCGGTTACCGTGTGCTGTACCAGACGAATGTTGTGTGCTGTGTCAATTTCAGCAATTTCTTTATAGAATGATAAACGCAGGCGGGTTTGTAATTCCATAAGTTCACCTCAAAATGAATCACTATTGTTTCAAAATGTGAAATGCAGTATAATTTTACTACAATGGACAGGCTTTTGTAAACAGGAGTGGGAATATGGAAGAAAAAAGTACATCGAAGTTGATGGAGATTTTGAAACATACCAAGAAAACGGAATTGGCGGTGCTTCAAGATGATTTGACGGTGCAATCGCATAGCTTCATTACCTATATGGATCGGTTGATTGAGCAAAGGAATCTGAAGCGGCAGGATATTTTTCAAAAAGCGGATATGCCCCAGAAGTATGGATATAAATTGCTCAATGGGGAAAGTCATACCAAAGATCGGGATAAATTGCTGCGGATTTTTATTGCCATGGGAATGAACTTGAAGGAAGTGCAGCGTGCATTGGCGTTGTATGGAATGCCTGGACTATATCCTAAAAAACGGAGAGATGCCATTTTTATCATTGCTTTCAATGAGGGGATTTCCTCTGTGGATACGGTCAATAGCTGGCTGCGGGAATATGGAGAAACAGAACTGACCAGAAGCGCAGATTAAAACTCCCCTAAATCGGGGGAAAAATTATGAGGCTTTTCCTTTATACTGAATTTGCAAATAGCGAATAGCAAAAATCAAAAGGAGGGAGCCTATGAATGATATGGAATTGGCAGAAATTCTGCGCGGTATGTACAACAATGCCAGACGGAATGAAGCGGTGTGTCAGGTCAATCTTTTTGGTATTCTTTATGCAGAAGAACTGAAAAACAGTGGCTGTACCATCAAACATATTGTGGAGCTCTCTGGAATCCAGTCTGGTTATGTTTCTGAAATCAGTAAAGGAATCAAATTATCCAGATATGTGGTTCCAAGAGGTGATCAAGAATGAGTTTGCCTTCCTTTTTGTGAGAGGTTATTTGCGGAAAACAAATGGAAAAAGGGAGGAAGTAACATGAAAACAGCAAAATTGGTCATTGGGATCCTCAGTATTGTACTGACCATGGTGGTTTTATTCCAATCTTGCGCGGCCACGGTGGGGGATGCGTTGGCTAATGAAGGAGGAACCAGCGGTGGTGTCGGAATGGCTGTGGCACTGCTGATGCTGGTGGCAGGTATTGTAGCCATTGCGGCAAGAAATAGCCGCGGAGGCAGCTTATTCTGTATCATTGCCTATGCTTTGGCAGGTGTTTTGGGACTGACTGCACATGGCATTTTCCAGGATTTGATCGTTTGGGGAAGTTTGTGCCTGATTTTTGCACTGATTTTCCTCATTGGTTTGATTAGAGAGAAACGGGCATAACTAAATGCGCCTAAAGCAGTAAATGAATTGGAGAATCACAGAGAACTTTGGACGTCCTCTGTGATTCTTTGTTTATGGAGATTCTTTGATAATAGGGTGGAAGAAAATCAAATGTAAAATGAACGATAGCATACATTTTATTTTCTGTTGTGACATAGGATGTTTTTAGGAAAAAGTTATGAGGATAAATTTTGTTAGATGTTGGAGAAAGAAGTGCATAGGACAGCATCGTATTTTGATTCTACTCATGATGTTTTTTATTGCGTTTTATGAGAAATTGTGATATAGTATTATAGGTATTTGCCCAATGATACTGTTTTATAAAATAAAAATGATTCGTAAGAAACAGGTCGCTGGTTGTAGATAAGGATAGTCCATCAGATATGCCGGAATAACTCAGTCGGTAGAGTAACTGATTCGTAATCAGTAAGTCGCGTGTTCGAGTCACGTTTCCGGCTCTTTGCAAAAAAACGGTTAAAACCTTAGGTTTTAGCCGTTTTTTTCATGTCCAAAATTTTCCAGATGGATTCGGAAAACCTCGCTCCCTGTTTCTATATCGGTGGTCAGAAACCTCTTGATAAACTCTGTGGTCATGCCTTGTAAAAAGAGCTGTGCCACAGAAGAAAACAGAAAACGACGAAGGAACATCCTTTGGAAAGATTCCATTTTCTCCTGCCCAATGAGAACTTTTATTTTTTCCTCTGTTTGCCTGAGGTCTATGATGTCCACACTGGTTTCAGAGGAAAGTGTCTTTTCCTGTACGAAGTTATGATATGCCTGCTCCAACAAGGAGTCTGCATGGGATAATAGCCAGAGCATTTGTCTTGTATGAACTTCCTGACAGGCAAATGTTTTTTCTGCCTCTGCATCAGAAATGCTCCGCATTATGGCAGCCATGGCTTCTGAAACTTCATCCTGTAAGCTGACAAAATCAATCTGTGCAATCAAACGAAAGCAGAGAGAAAGATAATGATCCAGCAGGTAGCCCTTCGTCCCAAGGCTTTCCTTTAGGTTTTGTGCTGACTGGAAAAATGCGGAAAATGTCGGTGTGCTTTCATCAGGTGAGGAGAGATATGCTTCGAAAATATCCATAAGATAACCACCTTTTAGAATTTAATATGCTTTGTGGTATATAAACTCTTATGAAATCAGAAGTCAAGTGATTTATTAGACCATTTCCCATTCTCATGTAGTAGGATTTTTTGCAATCAGCAGTTTGTAATCATCATATAGCAGAACATAGATTTCCTTGCATTCGGGAGAGAGGGGAAGATCAAATTCATACTTTGCGCCTATGGAACCATTGATGCCGCCAAAAGCTGGATAAAATTGCAACTTCATTTTTTCAGGATCATCAGATACACCTTTGACAGTTCTGGTATAACCAACGGAACTTAAAACAAAAGTATAAACCGTTATTTGATCCTGCTTTTCCGATACCTTAAAATCTGATATCCCCACGTCTGTTGCTGGTATCAAACTAAGCCCAAAGTAATAACCACCATATAATAACAAAAGAATGACAACGATGATGCTCAATTTCTTTTTCATACACAGTCCCCCTTTGATGTTTTTGCTAGTCCTTTCATTTTTCATGTCATCTCTCCACACCTACATCATTCATCCAGAAATCTTGCTTTCACTTGAGCTGTGAATTTTATTTCCTTGAAGCGAATAATTCTGCAATCATTAGGAATATGCGATTGTCACCAAAATAGAAAGCATGCAGATTCCAAAAGTCAAACAGGACAGAAAGATATATGTCATTACTTCGTTTTCTTCGTCCTTTGATCTCACTGCTGAGATAAGAAATAATGGAAACGCAAAACCTGCAATAATTCCTGCAATCCAAAGAATCATCAGCATAATTGTTTTCCCCCTTAATTTTGCATTATCTCTTCAGCCAGTCCTTAAATTCCTCCAGTGTCATCTCTCCACGATCACACAATTCCTTCTGCTGTCTTGCTTTCTCAGACCATGCGTAAAAATCTTCCTGTGAGATTTTTTTGCTCTTGATCCATGCGAAACGCTTCTTGTATTCCCGTCTGTAGACTTTGAATATCTCATCATCCTTTTTCTTTCTTTCCCAAAGATAGGACGCACCCAAATCTCTGCATGTCCTACCCATGTCATCAATGGGGCGGGAGCAATATTCCGTATCGGTTCTGCCACGGATAGCAAAATATTTCTGGCAGTTTTTGCATTTTCTGATGGGCTGTTCTCTCTTGATGCACTCCCGCAAAATATAATCAATGACGTCATAAATGCTTTCGGGATAAAGTACATCTGTAAAAGCCCGATCTTCTACCATTTCATATTTGATATTCAATTTTTGGAATCGGAACAGCTTCAAAGAATCATCCTGATATTTCTTGAAATGGCTTGTCAGACGTTCGTTGACAGTGCCTTGAGATAAATCTCTGTCCAAACAGTTGTCGAAAATATCTCTGATCTGACGCTGTATCTCCACTGCTTCCGAAGGAATCCAAGTCAGTTGTTTTCTCGGCAGCAGGTCAATGATGTTTTTGAATTCCTGTTCTTCCGCCTGACGGAATCTTTTTTTCCAAACATGGTAAGTGATTTCGAAATAGGGGTGTACCTCTGCCATGTTATGGAGAAAGTCCAAAACGCTTCTGGTGTATTGGGTATCTTTTTTCTGGTAGAGGTTTTCAATATCCCGTCCCAGTTGTTCAAATGCACCCATAAGGGGTTGGAAATCCACATACAGAAAATCAATTAGACTATCAGGAAACTGATATTCTTTTTTCAGCGCATATTCTTTTGTTTCTGTTACGAAGTTTTCCTGTCCCTCTAACAAATAGACTTTATATTGCAGATCATCAGCCATGGTCATTTTCCTTTCAAAATAAAAATTAGACAGAACTATAATATTATTATAAATGTGTCTTGACAAAAAAGCAATGGCGTGTTAAATTTTAGTTATAGACTTATAAAAATAATATTTTTGATAAGTCTAAATATTTTTGAGATATGAACGAGGAGGTGGTGTTCCAATGCCTATATCAGATTCCCATAAAAATTTCATAGGAGAGGAGGTGTTATGGTGTTATGACGAAACCGCTTCAGGTCATGAGTGGCGAGGAACTCATGGATATGGATTACAAACCCATCAAGTTTGCAGTCAGAGAATTTCTTCCTCAAGGACTTGCCATACTTGCTGGTGCCCCTAAAACAGGGAAATCCTTTTTCGCTCTTTGGCTTTGCCTTTGCGTTGCGAAAGGGGAGCCTGTCTGGGACTGCGAAACGGCAAAAGGAACCGTATTATATCTCTGTTTAGAGGACAATCAATCCCGTCTGCAAAACAGAACCCTTACCATAACAGATGACGCGCCTGCGAATCTGTTTTTTTGTTGGAAAGCTGCTTGCCTTGGAGAAGGGCTGGAAGAACAGATTCGGAAGTTTTTATCAGAGCAGAAAGAAACAGTGCTCATCGTCATTGATACATTGCAGTGTATCAGAAAACAAAGTCTGGATTATAGTTATGGGACGGACTATAAAGACATCCAATCTCTGAAAAAGATTGCTGATGAATATCAGCTGACTATACTTTTGATCCATCACTTGCGGAAGCAGGAAAGCAAAGACGCATTCCACATGATTTCCGGCACGACAGGGTTGCAGGGGGCAGCCGATACCATTCTTGTGATGACAGAAAATAAAAGGGGCAGTGGTTCCGTGAAGTTATCTGTTCTGGGGAGAGATGTGGAGCCACGGGAACTGAAACTGGAACGAGATGAAAACAGTATCTGGATGAAAAAAGAGGATTCTTTGGAAAAACAAAAAGAACCCGTTGACGAAATCGTTTCCATTGTGGATGGATGCATGAAAAAACATATTTTTCTTTCAGGAGAGCCAAGTGCATTGGCAGAGCTGTTCAGCCACGCTTCTGGAAAAACCATTTCTCATCTGACGCTCTTGAAACGATTGAAGAAAAGTTCTGGGGAGCTTCTGCGTTTGGGTTATGCTTTCCATACCAGAAGAAGCGATGGCAAAAGAATCATGGAAATTTCAAAAATCACATGGCTGGAAGGAGAAAAGGGAAATGAAAATAGATTTTATCAGTGACAGTAGTCGGCAGAAGAATCCTTCTACTGCCCCTGCCACAGAAAAAGACAGTAGATTGGAAAACCCTTTGAAATCAGGAAAAATGTGGGTTTTCCAAAGATGCAAAAATGAAAAAAGTGACGGTAGTGACGGTTTTTGGATGGGCTGGCAAAAAACTGACCCTGTTGACCCTGTCAGAGAGAAGCAAGGCGTTTGTCGGCGGCGTGACCGCCTGTGTGGCGATGAGAAACCGGATTGGGGGATGTGATTGCCAGAGGAACAAAAGGGCAACGTGAGGGATTTTTGGGGAAATGTTGAAAGTTGGTAGTGAACAGCTTTCTTTGACCCTGTTGTAAAGCCCATTGGAAGGGTGAAAAAAGATTGCTGGTTAAAGTGGCAGTGTCTTGTTCCGCCACGATTCCCTCTAATCCCCGCAGTGCGGAGATTGTTTGCCCCGAAAAGCTGGTGTCAGAAAGAAGGCACAGACGTCGGAAGCGGCGCTTTCCAGTGGGAAAAACTGCCTTTTCCCTTAGAAACTACGGGCTTTGTGCCGGACGTCGGTACCGACATCAAGGAGAGATGGAAGGGGGAGTTGAAGATTGCAAAAGGAGAATACAAAACAGACATTTACTGTCCGGCTTTCGGAGGAAACAGCCAATCTTTGCGTGGCTGGTATGGCAATGGATGACTGCCGGAGCCGGAATGAATTTATTGAAAAAGCCATTAAGTACTATGCTGGTTACCTTTCCGCAGAGAAAAACAAAGTGGTGTTGGGCGAGCAGATTCAGAAAGTGGTGGAGTCATCGGTGAAATCTTCTGAAGGCAGACTCTCCAATCAGAGCTTTCGTATGGCTGTGGAGTTGGTAAAACTGCAGCGGATCATTGCTTTTTATTTTCAAATGGATGAAGAAACATTGACCGAGCTCCACAATCTATGCCAGCGGGAAGTGAAAAGCATGAACGGAACTTTATCTTTGGAAGACATGATAAAGTGAAAAAATGGATAAAAGGATGGTGGCGAAGGCATGGCAAAAATTATTTTTACTGCACGATATGTGAAGAATATTTCCAAAGGGCAAATGAAAAACTATGTAAAATACATCGCCACCAGACCGAATGCGGAAAGATATGCCCAGCCGATTTTCCATGAAGTTTCTGCACTTCAAAGGGAATGGATCGCAAAAGAACTGAAAAAATCCTTAAAGCTGAAAGAAGAATGTGCTCCAGAATATCAGGCGTACGAAGAAAATCCGAGCTGTCAAACAGCGGAAGATCTCATTCATAAAATCGCAGAGGTGCAAATTTATCATGGAAATGATATGAAAAATTACGTGGGTTACTTAGCAAAACGCCCTCGGGCAGAGTTCACAGAGCAGGGGCATGCCCTGTGGAATGATAGAGATGAAAAGATTGATTTGCGGAAAGTCCAGAAGGAAGCAGCGGAATATCCGGGACGTATCTGGAACTTTGTGGTTTCTCTGAAACGAGAGGATGCCCAACGATTGGGCTATGACAATGCAAAGGTGTGGAGAAATCTGGTCATGCAAAAATCTTTGGCAATGGCGAAAGAAATGCGGATCAAGCCAGAAAATCTTGTCTGGTATGGTGCTTTCCATAACGAAGGTCACCATCCACATATCCATATCATGTGCTATTCTAAAGACCCGAAAGAGAGCTATCTGACGAAAAAAGGCATTGAAAATTTGAGGAGTACCTTTGCTCATGAGATTTTCCATGATGAATTTTATCATCTCTATCAGCAAAAAGACGAGATGTGGAAATGGATTCGGCAGGAATGCAGAAACCTTTTGGAGCATTCCTTGTCTTTGGAACACAAAGAAAATCCTTATGCACAGGCGTTGTTATTCACCTTGGCTAAGAACCTGCAGACAGCAAAGCATAAAAAAGTCTATGGTCGTCTTGCCAAAGAAAATAAATTGCTTGTGGATGAAATCGTTTCGGAAATCAGTAAGGATAAAAAGATAGATTCTCTTTACCAGTCATGGCTGGATTTGAAAGACGAGGTCATATCTTTTTATGACGGCAAAGGCTACGCCAGACATTCTTTCTCTGAGGAGCCAGAGTTTCGGAACATCAAAAATCTGGTGCTGAAAACGGCATTGGAAATCAGCAATAAGCAGATGGAAAGCCAGCACCAAAAGAAAAATCAGATACAAAATGAAATCATCAGGAATCATTTGATACGGCTATTGAAAGAAGTCAGCAACATCGTTGTGGAAGATTATGAAAAACAGGATGCGGTCATCCATACCGTAGACCGTAAACTGCGACAGAAAATTCAGGAGAAAAAAGAAGCCCATGGCATGAAAATGGGGTAATGCAGGAGGTGCTTTATGAGAAAGGTATCAAGGGTAATGAGTACCAAAGAAATCAGAGGGGTCAAATTTCATGTGGAAAGCTGCTTCAATGGGGACAAAGATATCACCGAAAAAGTAGCGGATATGATCAAAAAAGATTTTGAATCTGGTGCATATGACGAACCAGAGGAAGAAGATTCAGTAGATTGGGGTATGGATTCGCCGGCTATGTAGAGATATGATGTTTGGCTGAAAGAAGGTGATTTTATGGAGAATATCGCTGCTGCAATTTACTGCAGACTCAGCCAGGATGACGGCAACGCCGGAGAATCCAACAGTATCCAGACACAGAAAGCATTGCTGAAACAGTACTGTGCGGAAAACAGAATCCCTATTGCAGGTGTTTATTGTGATGATGGATGGAGCGGAACAAACTTCGAAAGACCCCAGTTCAAACAGATGATGGTGGACATTGAAGCTGGAAAAATCAATGTGGTCATCGTCAAAGACCTCTCCAGATTTGGCAGAGAGTATGCCCAGATGGGGCTTTATATCGAACATTACTTCGAGGAGAAGGGTGTCCGCTTCATCTCTATCGCAGAAAATTATGACTCAAAAAATGGTGCGGATAACTTAGTTCTTCCATTCACGAATGTTATCAATTCCTATTACACCAGACAGGTGTCAGCCAAAACAAAAGCTGCCCATAGAGCCAGAGCAAAGGAAGGGATGTACCTTGGTGCCCATGCACCATTCGGTTATGAGAAAGATCCACAGAATAGACATAAACTCATTGTCGATCCGCCGGCGGCTGAAGTGGTGCAAATGATATTCAGACTTTTCGCCGATGGCATCGGATATGGGAAAATGACAAAGATATTGCGGGAGCGAAAAATCTTGAATCCTCAGGCATATTTCAATCGGAACCATCCCGATTATTATGAAAGCGATTACTGGAGACAGGATTTTGATTGGCACGCATCGACCATACGCTCCATTTTGAATAATCCGGTCTATCTGGGGAAGGCAGTGTTTGGCAGGACAAGAACAAAGGGGTTTTTCGATAAAAGGAGAGAGGAAACGCCGGAAAAAGATTGGATCGTATATAATAATGCGCATCAGGCTATCATTTCCGAAGAACTTTGGGACACGGTACATCAGATGATGAAAGCCAAGAGAAGACCAAATGCCAAAGGAGAATTGCAGCCCTTCGCAGGATTGGTAAAGTGTGCTGACTGTGGTTCTTCTCTGAATGTCAGCTATGATGCCAAACGAGGTACCTATACAGGCTTCAGCTGCTGGGTATATAGAAACTATGGAAAGGATCGATGTACCTCCCATTACATCAGCTGGAAGGCGTTGTACCAAATCGTGTTGGAGGATATCCACCGACATGCAAGTAGGGCACAAAATGCGGAAGAACAGTATCTGGAAATGCTGGTGAAGATGAAAACAGACCAGCAGAAACAGGATGGGACGAAAATCAAAGTGGAATTGCAGCGAGTTGAAAGAAGATTATCAGAAATCACAGCAGTCATCAAACGATTATATGAGGACCTTGCCTTGGGCAGAATCAGCGATGAACGGTATGAGGATATGTATCAGGGGCTTGACCGAGAGGAAAGAGAACTGAAAAGCAAGCAGAAAACGCTGAAAGAGCAGTGGGAGAAAACTCAGGAAGCGTTCCAAAATGTGGAGAAGTTCATTCCTCTCATCAAGAAGTATACGAATATTCAGGAACTGAATGCCTACATACTCAATGAGCTCATCGAAAGGATTGTCGTCCATGAAAAGGTCGTAGGTGAGGATGGAAATAAGACACAGAAAGTGGAAATTTACTATAAGTTCGTGGGGACTGCAGTAGAATGAAATGGGAATCAGCTGATCGTTGAAAACGGTCAGCTGATTTTTTGTGAAAAAGGATAATGGCTTTAAAATAAGAAATTTTGCAATTCGGTTCATTTATGTATTCATTTCCAAAATATGGAGTAATGGATTCTATACGACATTTTCATTCTGTGATATAATAAGACATATTATGTCGAGATTTGCAGGAGGTTATTATAGCTGAAGATTTTCTGCTTGCTGTATAACACACCTTTGATAGAAACCGCTAATTTTGCTTGGCTCTATAATATAATCTGACACTTGGTGCTATATGAAAAAATCGGTACGATATTTGCCAATGACTCTTTTTTTCATAGTCTGGTGACGAAGATGAAATCAGAAAAAATATTATCGAGACGAACTAGTGGGGATATATCCATTCTGTGCATAGAAAATTTTTTATAATACACAAACTTCCGTTTGCCTTTTTTAGCAAAAGAAAAAATGGGAAATATGCTCAGGCACAAACTACGAGAATTGGCATATCAGGTATAACAGTACTTGTTTGGTTTGAACCTAAAAATTTAACAGCGATTCTCATGTGACCATTGTAAGACCAGCGTCCAAGACGCTTTATATTACATAGGATTACGGGGGATTGTGAGGGAAAAGTATATTGAAGCTTTATATACAGGTAGTATAGAATAACTATAATTACCAAGAGATGTTCAAAGTCCTTAGAATTATTTTGGTAAGACCATGATACTCCACACAGTTTAACAATATTATTGAATCTATGGCTGGAATAACTGCTTTCAATCAAGACGAAAACAAAAAGTTAGAGATGATATAGGATACATTACTTCCTAAGCTAATGACAAAAGAAGTTAGATTTGATAATTGTTACAACAGTTTTTGAAATAAGTGTTTAACTTAGATATGGGGGTGGGGAATTGAATTTTAAGCAAATTGAAGAAATTGTTGAAGAATCTTTAAAGATGTTATATAAAAAAGATAAGCATTTAATTTATCATGAGTACAAAAATGGAGTATGTGAATACAATCATGGATCAGAAAGAGGAATTGTTTTTCGTTTTGGAATATATTTTGATAAGTTTTTTAATGAGAAAAAGACTCAGAAACAGAATATAACAATAGATTATTCCATAGATGTAGAATATAACAGAAATAAAAATGACAGTAAAAGACTTCCAAATTGGGAAAATGGTTGTTATCCAGATTTCATTGTTCATGAAAGAGGAACTAATAATAATAATTTACTTATTTTAGAGTTTAAGACTTGGTGGAATACATATCAAATTAATGATGAAAATAAAATAAAGCAATTTCTTGATCCTAATGGTGAATACAAGTATCGATATGGTGCAACAGTTCTTATAGAAAAGAAGAAAGGGCATATTACATGGATAAGATATTAGAACTTTATTTTTGGAATATCGTAATGGAAGATTTAAATTCTACAATTCGTTCTTTAGGGGAAAAGGGGACGTTTGATTACATACTATTGATTACAACTATTGCAAGTATTATTATTTCTGCATGTGCTGTATTTGTAGCGATAAAAGTACCTAAACAAATTGCTGAACAACAGAATAAGATTGCGTTATTTGAAAAAAGGTACAACTTTTATCTAGTATTAAAAAAATTTGAATTGTTAAATAATAGTTTAAACAGAATTATAAAACCAATTACTAATAAAAGCATAGAAAGTATTCAATGTCTGTTTGTAATCATATTTGGTTCTGAGCCGGATTTGAATATACAATATGATAAAAATAAAACCTATAGTCAAGCTTTTAAATATTTTATGCAGGCAAAAAATGTTCTTGATTCAGCTTCTTTCTTATTTAATATTGAAACAGAGAGATATATAGAACAACTTATTGATATTTCAACAAACTTATTAAACTCTAGTGACCCTCAAGACATAGAAGATAATATAAAAAAATATCACGAAAAAATAAAAGATATAAAAGAAAAAATATTACCTATAGTAAAGAAAAATCTAAATTTAAATTAGTGAGAACATTCCATGCCTTTTATCGAATTCAACTAATAACACACTGTCCTCTAGCTACTCCAAAGTTGTAAATATAGCTGTCAATATAGTTCTGGTTTTTCCAATTAGGAAGTCAATCGCAAACTGAAAAACTCTGGAACAGGGGCGCTGTTACAAAAGCATGGTGTTTATGGATTATCTACAAAATGATGTTCTGGTGAACTATAAGAAAAAGGGGGCTCCCTTTGCCTATTACCATTAATAAATGGACGATAGTAGAATATTCTGAAATGTTAACGGCTATTGTACTGTTTGTCAATAGTCTGTCATTGGTTGTTGTGAAACTAAATTCTTTTTCAAGAGAGGAAACAAATGCTTTGGCAGAATATTGCTTGCTAAAGAATCATATGTTGAAATCTTATGTCTTGATAGAATACAATGAAGTTTGAAAAAGCGAGAAGAAAATAGGCAAGCCATTAGTGGTTCTACAAAATGAAAGTTGACCTAATAATCATAATTCCCCAATGAATTACAAAAAGAATAATACAGATTTTGCAGAATTGCTACTGCAATGTGTCACACTGATGGAGCCGATACTTAGTATGCTGGAATAATTGTGTATACAGTTTATGGAGGTTGAAGCGGATTAGCAGCTGGATGCCCGGAAAATCTTTAAAGGTCTGAATCGGGAGATTCGCAGATGAACCAGTATCGTTGGAATTTTTTCTGACGAAGCGTCCTATGTCCGACTGATCATCACACACATGATGGAGTGTGCGGAGGGTTGGTCTGTCTTCAGAGCATGTTCAGACAGGAATTTATTGACACAATTCCACAAGTGGCAGCTTAATTCCATATTACAGGAAGCCTTTTTGCGAACTTTCCTTGACACGATTTATCAGAAAGTGGGCATTGGATAAATATGGATATAAAAATTAACCTGAGTAGTTTTACGGCTACTTAGGTTTCCTGTTTTAGGCAAAACAAAATGGTCAGAATAAATGTGTAGCCATCATTGCAGATGGTGTTCAAAGGGCAGTTGGGATGTTTTCCCAATAAGCAAATTTACGGAGAATGACTCAAACGGAAATTCGAGAAAATGAGTGAACTTGTACAGGTTTACACAGCTTTCAATTTGTGAAATCTACATCTTGCTCTTGAATTTTCGTATTTTGGGAAATAGTTCCTTCAATAGAGAATTCAATTATAAGAAAAAAGAAAAAATTCTGCAAACGCAAAAATTATTATCCCGTTTTTGATAAGATTATAGTATAATTTGCATTGGAACTTTTTAAGTAGTAGTTTTGAAGATGGAGGTCAAGCATGGACGTAACCTATAATAAGCTTTTCAAGCTGTTGATAGACAAAGAGATGAAAAAAATGGAGTTTGCAAAAGACGTTGGTATCAGTCCGAATACTCTCGCAAAACTTTCAAGGAATGAACTTGTTTCTATGGAAGTAATCGTGCGCATTTGCAGAAAATTAAATTGCAGCATCGAAGATATTATGGAAGTTCTTCCCGAAACAAGAGAAAGATCATAAGGAGGACTTTTGATGGACAACACATATCCATATATTGCATCTTTAACAAGAGAGCCCTTTTTGTTTTATGAGATGCGGACAACAGCAAAATTGTTAAGCTGCGGCTTGAGTGAAGCAGAGGTCGTTACCAAGATTACGAGTGACAATCTTTTTCAGTATCCGACAGAAAAATCGGTCGCTCGGATGGCAAAAGCATGTATAAAAAGATTAGCCGCTATGAATGATGCGGACTTGGTAAGAGCGATTGCAGAACAGCCGACTGATGTTGCTAAACAAATTTGTTTGTATGCCATGATGAAGCAGAGCCGCTTGATGTGGGAGTTTATGCTGACTGTCATCGGGGAGAAGTACAGATTAAGAGATAGTTCCTTTGGTAAAATAGACTTGAACACTTACTTTATGCGATTGCAGGAACAGGATGATGTAGTTGCGTCATGGAGTGAGGCTACAATTAAAAAACTTAAGCAAGTTTTTGCGAAAGCTCTTGTGGAGAATGAGTATTTGGATAGTGTTCATGCAAACCATTTGAATCCGGTATACTTACATCCGATTTTAGAAAATGCAATCAGAAGTCATGGTGACCTGATAATTTTACCAGCTTTTAACTGCTTCTCATAAGGAGGATACAGATATATGAGTACTATTGAAGAACGATTAGATAAGGTCAGAGAGTTGATTCAAGACCCTGACTTTTTGGAAGGCAAGGGTCTCAGCAACGAAGTGAATATTCGTATTTTTTGTTATGAACCGGAAGATGAAATGGCAGTACGACACTTTATACAGCAATTGGAATCAGATCATTCCTTGTCCTGCCAACTGAGAATCTGTAATCTGTATCAGACATTCCTTTCTATCTGTGAGGATATGGGTATCACAGATGCGATTCCGGATATGGAAGCGGAGGATGGAAGTGTTTTTCTTTTGGAGCAGCTCCATTCTGCCATTGGTGAAGGCGAGTTTATAGAGAAAATGCAGTTTGAACCGCATGAGTGTGGTGATGTGTTGATACTTACTGGTGTAGGTGAAGTTTTCCCGTTTATGAGAATTCATTCTTTGCTGGAAGCTTTGCAACCACATTTTTCGGATGTTCCGATTCTGGTGATGTATCCAGGTGAGTTTGATGGTCGTCATGTAAAATTGTTTAACCGATTGCAGCCCAATGATTATTACAGGGCATTCAATGTTGTATAAGGGGGTACGATTATGATTATTCGTGATATGTTTGCTGATGATATCAACCGTAAAATTAACGGTGTTATCAAAGTCGATCAAGCTGCGGACGATGTAATCGAGCAGGAATTAAATGAGTATGTCATTACAAAGGAATTGAAGAAACACTTCATTACCTTTTTCAATTATTACAGTGATGCTCTGGACGAGCCGACTGCTGATACTGGTGTATGGATTTCCGGTTTCTTTGGAAGTGGTAAATCTCACTTTCTGAAAATGCTGTCCTATCTGTTGGAAAATAAAGAAGTAAAAGGTATTCACAGTGTTGAGCGGTTTCGCAAGAAATTTGAGGATGATCCGGCAACTTATATGTTGATTGACCGTTCCACAAAAGTAGAAACGGAGGCAATTCTATTCAATATTGATATTGAGGGCTCAATCAATAAAGATAAAACGGCTGTCCTGCGCGTATTTGCAAAAACTTTTTATAATCATCTGGGTTTCTTTGGTGAAAATCTGAAAGTTGCTAAATTGGAACAGTATATCGATCAACAGGGAAAGACTGAACAGTTCCGTCGTGTCTTTGAAGAAAAGAAGGGGATGCCTTGGGTAGATTCCCGTAAAGCGTTTGCATTTAACGGAAAATTTATCATTCCAACTTTGGTGGAAGTTCTTGATATGAGTGAAGAAGATGCCAAGGCTTGGTTCAATGATAAGTCCGCTACTGAGTTTTCCATCGCTCAGCTTGTTGAGGATATTAAGGATTACTTGAATACTAAGCCGGACAACTTCCGTCTGCTGTTTATGGTGGATGAAGTTGGTCAGTATGTGGGCACAGATACCGATATGCTTTTGAACCTCCAGTCTCTTGTGGAAAAAATTGGCAGCGAGTGTAGTGGCAAAGTGTGGGTGGTCTGCACTGGACAGGAAGCCATTGACGAGATCATTAAGGTTCGTGCTGATGAATTCTCCAGAATTCAGGCTCGTTTCAAAACTCGTTTGAGCCTCTCTTCCTCCTCTGTGGATGAAGTCATTCAGAAGCGTATTCTCAAAAAGAACAATGAAGCCGAGTCCAAATTGGAAGCAGTTTATGAGAAGAACGATTCTGTTCTCCGCAACCTGTTCAGCTTTACTGACTCTATTTTGGATATTAAAGGCTATACCGGTTCCAGAGAGTTTGCTATTAACTTCCCATTTGTGCCTTATCAGTTTATCATCATGCAGAAGGTTTTTGCTGAAATCCGTAAGCATGGTAACTCTGGAAAGCACCTTTCTGGCGGCGAACGTTCTATGCTCTCTGGATTCCAGGAAGCAGCACAGAAGATTCAGGAAAAAGATGAGTATGCACTTGTTCCATTTTTCCGTTTCTATGATACTGTACATACCTTCTTGGATAGTACCATTCGTCGTGTCATTGAACGATGCCAGAAAGCGGCAGACAATGGAGATGGCATTGAAACACAGGATGTGGATGTACTGAAACTTTTATATTTGATTCGATACATTGATGATATTCCTGCTAATCTTGATAATATTGTAATTTTGATGGCAGATGATATTCGCATAGACAAAATCACTATGCGCGAAATTGTTCGTGATTCCTTAAATCGTCTGTTGAGTCAGAACTATATCGGAAGAACCGGAGAGATTTATAACTTTCTTACCGATGAAGAACAAGATATACAGCGAGAAATCAAAAATACGCCAGTTGATACTGCTGCGATTGTAGAACGTATTGGTCAAATGATTTTTGGTGATATCTTTACGACGAAAAAATACCGTTATGGAAAATATGATTTTGCTTTTGACCAGATGGTAGATGGTATTACTGTTGGCAATGTTACAGGTGGTATGCGACTTCGTTTCCTGACTGTTGCGACTGATAATGTAGAAAAAGCTGAGTTGCGTCTGATGACAGAGTCTAAAGGCAAAGAAGCCATTGTAGTATTGTCGGATACGCCATACTATGAGTCTTTAGAAAGTGCAATGAAGATTCGTAAGTATGTAAAGCAGAGAAATGTAAATCAGCTTCCGAAATCTGTTCAGGATATTATTCGAAACCAGCAGGAAGAAGCCACCAAGTATGAGCAGACGGCGATGGAAGATTTGGTAAAAGCCATTGAATCCGCACAGTTCTATGTAGATGGTGAGCATATCGAACTCAAAAGTGGGAATGCCAAGAGTAAGACTGAACAATCTTTGGAATATCTGGTGTCTCACGTGTACAGCGAACTTTCCTTAATTGACAAGAATGTTGATACCGATGCAGAGATTCTGGAAATCCTCACTGGTGCTGATAATATCATACCTGGAATGGAGCCGAACCGTGGAGCTGCAACAAAGGTTGAAGAATATCTGGAAATGCAGGCAATGAAAAAACTGCCTACTTCTATGTCGGATATTCAGAGCCGCTATGGAGCAATTCCTTATGGCTGGAAAGAAATCGATATTGCTGCGGTGGTTGCCCGTCTGATTTATGATCAGAAGGTAACGATCAAATACGCTGGTTCCACCATTCAGCCGGATAACCCGAAACTGCCGGATATGCTCCGCAAAAAGAGTGAAATCGGCAAAACCAGCATCAGCAAGCGCCAGACGATTACTGCTACAAAGATGAGATCTGTCAAAGAGCTGCTGCGAGAATATTTCGATGTTATGGATGTGCCGGATGATGAGGATGGTCTGGTGGCAATTGTTGTTCAGAGATTTACTGCTTTGAAAGAACACTATATGGAATTAAATGATAGATATGAGAATCATAAGTATCCTGAGCAGAATATTGTTCTTGCTTCTATTGAGCAGATGGATGCAGTATTGTCTCAGAGAAAAGATAATATTGCCCTGATTGATGCAATTTTGAAAGAGGAAGATAACCTTTTTGATCATAAAGAAAAAATGCATAGGGTAGAAGAATTTTTCAAAAACCAGGTACAGATATTTGATGCTGCAATAAAAATGGAAGAAGATCTGAAAAATGACTTGGGCTATCTCAGCAAAGAGGTAGAAGCCAATGAAGCACTCAACCAGATTCGCTTAATTACTGTGGTACAGGGCGATTCAAAAAGTGTTTATCGTAGAATCCCAGAGCTGAATGGACTGATGGACAAGGTTCGGGAGGGTCATGGCAGATTGTTGGATTCCAAACGCGCAGAACTTCTGGAAATGATTCGTCAGTGTATGGAAGAAATTCATACACTTTCGGATGGAAATACGAACTGTACCGATCTGGTCAGAAAAGCGGATGCCTACTTTGATGAGCAAAAAAAGAAAATCAGCGAACTTCAGAGCCTTGTCCTGCTGGATGGTCTGGTTTCACAGATTTGGTCTTACAAAGACGAGATCTGCGAACGCATCGAAATAGCAAAACAGCCGCCAAAGCCTACCCCAAAAAAACAGCCGGATACTCCGGCAAAGCCTGCACCCCAAAAAGTGATTAAGACTGTGTATCGGCAGGCTGCATTCCCTGCCAAGACTTTAGAGAGTCAGGAAGATATTGATGCTTACATAGAACGTGTGAGAAACTATCTAACTGCGATGATGAAGGACTGTGACGGAATCAAGCTGAATTAAGGAGAATGTTATGGATAAGAATGCGATTAAGAAATTTGCTGTCTGGGCACGAAATGAATTAAAAGAACGTGTGTCTCAGAAAGCGATGCAATATGGAATTGAAAAGGACAATATCATTGATGCTGCGGCTGACAGCGTCAATGGTAAAATTCTGACTAATACGCAAAAGAACCAGCGACAGGCATTGATTGCCAAAATCAACGCCAAGGGCTATGAGGAAGTGATGGAGGAGGTTGCTTACACTTGGTTTAACCGCCTGATTGCTCTGCGATTCATGGAGGTTAATGGATACTTGCCTGCCCGTGTGCGTGTGTTCACAGACGAGGAAAATAACTTCAAACCTCAGATTATTGACGAAGCCCTGCATCTGGACTTGGACGGCTTGAACATGGATAAGGTTTATGAGTTCAAGAACGCCAACCAGACAGAAGAACTCTATAAATATCTGCTGATTACCCAGTGTAACGCTCTCAATAGTGTGCTACCGGGGATGTTTCAGCGTATTTCAGACTATACTGAATTGCTTTTCCCTGATAACCTGCTACGAGAAGGCAGTGTTATTGATAGGATGATTAAAGACATCAAGGAAGATAATTGGAAAGTTAATAGTTCGTTAGAAAAACAAGATAATGCAGTACATATTATTGGCTGGCTGTATCAGTATTACAACACCGAGAAGAAGGACGAGGTGTTTGCTGCTCTCAAAAAGAACGTGAAAATCACAAAGGAGAACATTCCGGCGGCAACCCAGTTGTTTACACCGGACTGGATCGTCCGTTATATGGTGGAAAACTCCTTGGGAAGGTTGTGGGGAGAAGGTCATCCTGATTATTTAGAAAGAATTCTTCCGAGTGATGAGGAAAGAAGACGATATGCTGCTGGGGAAAGAAGACAGGATGATCCAAAATGGTATTATTATCTGGAAGAAGCCGAACAGGAACCAGAGGTACAGGCACAACTGGCAGAAATTCGCAAAGAATATGCCGCTATGACTCCGGAGCAGATTAAGTGCATTGACCCTTGCTGCGGTTCGGGTCATATCCTTGCCTATCTATTTGATGTGCTGGTACAGATTTACAAGAGCTACGGCTACACCACCCGTGAAGCGGTGGAAAGCATCGTGAAGAATAACCTCTACGGTCTGGACATTGACGACCGTGCGGCGCAGCTTGCCTATTTTGCTGTGATGATGAAAGCTCGTCAGTATGACCGCCGCTTCTTCAGTCGCCAGATTCAGCCAAACATCTATACGATTCAGGAGAGTAACGGTGTTGACCGTTATGCTCTGGAATACTTCTGTAACGGTGATTCTGGGCTGAAAGCGGCAATGGACAGCATTATCAAGGAAATGCACGATGCCAAGGAGTATGGTTCTATTCTGAACATCACTCCTGTGGACTTTGCTGCCCTTTACGCCCGTTTTGATGAGGTACGGGACGACATCAGCATGAGCAAAGAGAGTGTGCTGAATAGCCTGTTGCCATTGGTGCAGGTGGCAGAAGCACTGGCGCAGAAATATGATGTGGTTGTGACGAATCCGCCATATATGGGCAGTTCAGGTATGGGTGCAAATCTCTCAAATTATGTGAAGAAGAACTATCCCGACAGTAAAAGTGATTTGTTTGCCGTATTTATTGAAAGCTGCGGACAAATGGTAAAGAAAAACGGTTGTCAGGCAATGATTACCCAGCACGCTTGGATGTTCCTTTCCAGTTTTGAAAAACTGCGTGAAAAATTGTTGCAAAGAGATACCGTCAACATGGCACATCTTGGAGCGAGAGCTTTTGAAGAAATTGGCGGTGAGGTAGTGCAGACTACTAGTTTTGTCATGCGAAAAAGCCATATTCCTGACTATAAAGGCACATATTGCCGTTTGGTTGAGCCGACCACTCAACAGGGAAAAGAAGATATGTTCCTTGCTAGATCAAACCGCTATTTTGCTCAGCAGTCAAACTTCTCCAAAATTCCAGGAAGCCCGATAGCTTATTGGGCAACAGTTTCTATTATTAATGCATTTATGGAATCCAAAATGATGGATAATGGAGATTTAGCACAAGGATTGATTACTGGTGATACTAATCGTTTCACACGGCAATGGTTTGAAGTCAGTAACACCATGCTTTGTGTAAATGCGGCCACAAGAGAGGCCGCACAAAGTAGTGGATGTAAATGGTTTCCATATAATAAAGGTGGGGATTATAGAAAATGGTATGGCAATAATGATTTTGTCGTAGATTGGGAAAATGATGGCTATAATATAAAGAATTTCTTTGATAGCAATGGAAAATTGCGTTCCAGACCTCAGGGAAGTAATTATTATTTCAAGGAAATCATTACATGGACTAAAATTTCCAGTTCAAAAACTGCATTTAGATTAAAGCCTGCTGGGCATATATCTTCAGAGGCAGGAATGACTATTTCGGTACCGCAATCAAAGAGATATAAACTGTTGGGTTTTTGTAATTCAGTTGTTGCTAGTTATATATTGGGGATTCTCTCACCAACCTTGAATTACGAGTTGGGAGATGTTGGAAAATTGCCAATCTTAAATGTCAATGCTGAAATAATAGATAAGTTAGTTTTAGATGCTATTACACTTTCTGAAACTGATTGGGATTCCTTTGAAACATCATGGGATTTCCAAATTCATCCTCTTGTTCGCTTGAAAGACAATATGAAATTTACTGCTACAGATGGAGATAGCGAGACTATATCTTATTTCTTGCAAGGTGCATACCGTGCATGGGAAAATGAGTGTGAAGAACGTTTCAACCAGCTGAAAGCCAACGAGGAAGAACTGAACCGCATCTTCATCGACATATACGGCTTGCAGGATGAGCTGACCCCAGAAGTTGAGGATAAGGATATGACCGTCCACAAGGCTGACTTGCAGCGTGATATCAAGAGCCTGATTTCCTATGCAGTTGGCTGTATGTTCGGCAGATATTCGATATATAAAGATGGGCTTTTTTATGCGGGAGGAAGATGGGATTATGGCTCAAAAGTTGAATTAATATCAGACTATGCAAAACGTTCTGGCGTGAAACCATGGTTCCCTAGTGGATTGTTTTTGCCAGACGAAGATAATATCATTCCCATTTGCGATGATGAATATTTTGATGACGATATTGTTGGTCGCTTCGTAAAATTTATTGAGGTAGTTTATGGCAAAGATACATTGGAAGAAAATCTCAAGTTTATCGCTGATGCATTGGGCGGCAAGGGTCAGCCAAGAGAAGTTATCCGAAACTATTTCTTAAATGATTTCTATAAAGATCATTGCAAGATGTATCAGAAACGTCCCATTTACTGGCTCTTTGACAGCGGCAAGAAGAATGGATTCAAGGCACTCATCTATATGCACCGCTACCAGCCGGACACCATTGCCCGCATCCGTACAGACTATGTGCATGAACAGCAGAGCCGTTACCGTACTGCTATTGCCGATCTGGAAACCCGCATTGCCAATGCGTCTACCAGCGAGCGTGTGAAGCTGAATAAAGCCTTGACGAAGCTAAAAGATCAGGATGCCGAGCTGAGAAGCTACGAGGAAAAAATTCACCATCTGGCAGACCAAATGATTGCCATCGATTTGGATGATGGCGTCAAGGTCAACTATGCAAAATTCCAGGATGTACTGGCGAAAATTAAGCAAGGAGGTAAAGTCTTGTGAGTGACGAATTTCACATGACTGTTTCGATACCTACCGATGATGAAGGGTATATCCTCTTGCAGTGTGAACATTGCGGAACATTTTTTAAGGTAACACCTTTTGACATAGAAGATGGTGGTGTACTGCATATATTCTGCCCAAGCTGCGGATTAACCAGCGAGAATTATGTTACGGAAGACGTAATAGAACTTGCTATGAGGATGATAAAAAATAAAGTCAATGACATGATTTATGATGCGTTCAAAGACTTAGAACGCCATAATAAGCGAAACAGTATAATTAAATTCAAAGCAGGAAAGCGCCCGAAACATGAAACGGAAGATCCCATTCGTTCTGGCATAGAAGCATTAGAGATTGCAAATTTTTCATGTTGTAGACGATCGGCTAAAATCAAACCATTATTGAAAATGACTGGGGCATATTGCCCTTTTTGTGGAGTGAAAAATTATGAGATTGAATAGAAATGAATTGAGAAAAATTCAGTACGATTTTAATAGCTTTTCCAATCGTTTGTTACAAGCTGACTTTCAAGATTATACGGATGTCCTTGGAAAATTTCTGAATTTTATCAATAATACTCCGATAATTTTTGACTATATTTCTGATTGTGGACACTGCGATTGGAATTTGGAAGATGAAGTTAAACAAGTACAATGTTCTTATGGAAGCAAAATTTTTTCAACGGGAGATACTGAGGAAGAAGAAGTTCGAAATGTCTATGCAGTTTTGCAATACATATCAGATAAATCTATAAAAGTGCATTATGGAATAGGTGTGAGTTACTCTTCTTCAAATGACTCTCAAGATAAAATCAAAGGTTTTAATGAACGTTTTGTTATGGTGTTGATTCGTCATATTGAACGCTATCTAACGAAAGTGGGTATTGATATGGGACTAGATGATAAAATCACTTATAATGTTACGGTGCAAAATGGACAGTCTATTATTGCTACCGATAATGCTAGTGTAACTGCAACAAATACCGTTAGATCTGATGCTAGTGAACTTGCAAAGTTGATTGCAGATGTACGAGCTTTATCAGGAAACTTATCCCCTGAAGAACAAGAAATAGTATCTGATAGCTTGGAAGTTATTGAAGCAGAAGCATCATCGGATAAACCTAAAAAGGGTATGTTAAGAACGGCTATTGCGATGTTGAAAAATATAAAAGATGTCACGGAGTTTGGTGAAGCAGTCATTGTATTGTCTGAATTTGTTTGTACGTTAATAAAATGAGTAAGGAGGTTGCAGCGTGGACATAGAAAAAGTAATACAAGACCTAAACCGCAGGTTTGCTGCACCTTTACCGGAATATTATCACCGCCGCATCATCTTCTGGCATGATGAGGACAGAGAGTTCGAGGACAAGCTGGATGAAATACAGCTGGACAATGCAAAACTGGTTGCTCTGAACGGCAGTAACACCTTTATGGTTAAAAAATTGTTATCCAATGACGACCTGATGAGCAATTATCTGGTGTATAACCCGCTTTCCTTTGATAAGCCTGACGATGACTGGCTGATCGATGTGAAGTTGTATAGCGAGGAATTCCGTGCTGATTTGATTTCCATGTGGATGGATGAAATGGGTCTGGTGTCGAATTTTGCCATGCGAAAAGAGGTCAAGCACTATCGGAAATTCTTTAATGCCAAGGATCGCCGAGCAAAGGTGATCGCTCAGAGCAAAACGCCAGAGAAGCCAGCACAGCTGCATATGGCTGTTATGGCTGCAATCTGTGGCATTAAAAATGCTGAGCCCAATCAGATCATGCAATCTGTATTCCGTGGTGGTATGGATAAGACTACAAACTCTGTATATCAGGATTTTGTAAATTATGGAGCGCAGGAAGCGTTCTGGGCGATGGTGCATCAGGGAACTGGCTACTGCGAGGAGGAAGGTGATATCGGGCAGTTAGCAATTCATTTGCTGCTGACTGCATCCACCCGAACCATGTTCCCAGAATATCTGGCAGGAATGGACAGATTCCTATCCTTTCCTCATCAGGCATATTGTTATGATTTCGTGTCTGATTGGCTGCGGAGCGAAAATAATCAGCAGCTCTATGAAATCGCTCGGTATGTGGAAGAAGAAGCACATTTGCCAGAGAGATTCGATCAACTTGCATTGGAGGATTTGGTGGATACTGAGTGCTTCCCGTGTATCAATGAAATCATTTTGACAAAATTAATGACGGAAATCAGTGATCAAATCATTGATGCGGATGTCATTACGAAGATAGTGGAAAAGCGCCGTACCTGTGTCTGGTATGAGGAGTTTGCCAACTTCTATGAGGGTATCTTGCAGGTGGCAAATATGCAGGAGTTCTTTAAAGAACACTCTACCGGATTTCACACCGCTCAAGCTCGTGAGGTCTGGAAGAAATACACTGAAGATTACTATAAAATGGATCGCTATTATCGTCAGTTCCATCTCTGCTTCCAGAAAAGCCTGGAAACCTCCAATATGTTACTGGATGACTTGTTCAAGCATGTTGCAGATAAGGTAGAGGGACTGTATTCTCATTGGTTTTTACGAGAGCTGGGTAGCAACTGGTCTGATGTATGTGCTGATGAGTTGGCACAGTATGGCAAGGTGTTGGAAATTCCTCAGCAAGAGAACTTTTATCACTCCCGAATTAAAAATGCAACTTCCAGAATGTTTGTCATTATCTCAGATGCTATGCGCTATGAGGTGGCAGCTACGCTTGCGGAGGAACTGCAAAGAGAAAATCAGAGTCAGGTGAAATTGGACAATGTGCAGAGTATTTTTCCGTCTATTACCAAGTTTGGCATGGCAGCTTTGCTCCCGCACTCTAAGCTGTCGGCGGAGGTTAGGGGAGATATCCTGACAGTGTTAGCAGATGGGCTGTCTACCTCCAGTACCAATCGTGACAAGGTGCTTAAGGCTGCTAATCCTGCAAGTGTGGCATTGCAGTACAAGAATATCATCGGCATGAAACGTGCTGAGAGAAGCGCATTGGTGAAGGGTATGGATGTCGTATATATCTTCCATGATACCATTGATGAAGCAAGCCATACTTCTGACACTGCTGTTTTTCCGGCTTGCGAGAAAGCGGTTTCTGAGCTGAAGAACATGGTTCGTATTATCGTCAATGAATTTGGTGGTACCAATATTTTGATTACTGCCGACCATGGATTCCTGTATACATACAGCCCTATGACTGAGGACAATAAGGCAGACAAAACCAGCTTTAACGGTATGGATGTGGAATATGGCAGACGGTATGCAATCATGGAGAAGGGCAGTTTACCGGATTATCTGATGCCGGTAAAATTCCTGAGTGGAGAAACTGAGTTTGAGGGTTTTGCACCAAGAGAGAATATTCGTATCAAGATGAGCGGTGGTGGATTGAACTTTGTCCATGGCGGTATCAGTTTGCAGGAAATGGTGGTTCCGGTCATTGACTATCACCATTTGAGAAATGATTCGATGGAATATAAGCGCAACAAGCAGAAATATGATACAAAACCGGTTACCCTGAGTTTGCTGTCTGCCAGCCGGAAGATTAGCAATATGATTTTTAGTCTGAATTTTTATCAAAAAGATGCAGTTGGGGCAAACCGAGAAGCCGCAACCTATCAGGTATATTTTACAGATTCTAATGGCAAGCAGATCAGCGATGTTCAGAAGATTATCGCTGATAAAACTACTGACAATGCTACTGAGCGTACATTCCGGTGTACTTTTAATCTGAAACCATTGAAGTACAGCAATACAGAAATTTACTATCTGGTGATTGCAGATGAACGAGGATTCCAGCTTCCACAACGCGAGGAATTTCATATTGATATTGCTTTTGCAGTGGACGAGTTTAATTTTTTTAGTTAAGCATCGTAGGAGGAACCAATGATGGAACAGTTGACTGAGTGTGAAAACACTTGTGATGAGATAAAAGAAAAACTCCGCCAATATTTTGACGGAAAGATTGTTCGTAAGGACTTGACCAAGAAAATCAAGGAAGGTGCAAATGTTCCGGTATATGTTCTGGAATTTTTGTTGGGACAGTATTGCAGCTCAGATGATGAAGAAGTGATTGAATCTGGGGTTCAGACAGTAAAAAGGATTCTTGCTGATAATTTTGTGCGCCCGGACGAAGCGCAGAAAATCCTTTCCAGGTTGCGTCAAAAAGGTAGTCATACGGTTATTGATATGATTACCGTTCATCTGGATATTAAGAAAAATTGTTTCTTTGCGTCTTTTTCTAATCTTGGGCTGACCAATGTGCCGATTGAAGATGAGTATCCTGAAAAATATGACAGGCTGCTGTGCGGGGGTATCTGGTGTATTGTGCAACTGGAATATGTGGATGAAGATATCCCGAACATCTATCCAATAAATATTCGTAAGCTGACACCAATTCAAATGCCGCATGTTGATATTGCAGAACTGAAACAGGGACGGAAGGCTTTTTCCAAAGAGGAATGGATTGACATTCTGCTTCGTTCTATTGGAATGGAGCCAGATGTGCTTTCCAAACGTGAAAAGTGGCTGCTTTTGACCCGTATGCTTCCATTGGTTGAAAATAACTTTAACCTTTGTGAACTTGGACCTCGTAGTACTGGTAAATCTCATTTGTACAAAGAGATTTCTCCAAACAGCATTTTGGTTTCTGGAGGTCAGACGACGGTTGCGAATCTTTTCTACAACATGGGAAGAAAAACGGTTGGTTTAGTCGGTCTGTGGGACTGTGTTGCCTTTGATGAGGTGGCGGGTATTCGGTTCAAGGACAAAGATGGCATTCAGATTATGAAAGACTATATGGCATCTGGCTCTTTTGCCCGTGGTAAAGAGGAAAAAGCAGCTTCTGCATCTATGGTATTTGTTGGCAACATCAACCAGAGCGTAGATGTCCTTTTGAAAACATCCAGTCTGTTTGACCCGTTCCCGCCTGAAATGGGGACGGATACGGCATTTTTAGACCGTATGCACTGTTATCTGCCGGGATGGGAAATCCCGAAGTTTAGACCAGAGCATTTTACCAATGATTATGGTTTCATCAGTGATTATCTTGCTGAGTTTATCCGTGAGCTGCGCAAGGAGCAGTATGGTGATGCCATTGATCACTATTTCCGGCTTGGAAAGAACCTGAATCAGAGAGATACTATTGCGGTCAGAAGAATGGTTGATGGTTATCTAAAATTGGTTTATCCAGATGGAGTATTCACCAAAGAACAGCTGGAAGAAGTCCTTCAGCTGGCATTGGAAATGCGTCGTCGAGTAAAAGAGCAGCTGAAAAAGTTGGGTGGGATGGAGTTCTATGATGTGAACTTTTCTTACATTGATATGGATGATATGTCTGAACATTATGTATCTGTCCCAGAACAGGGTGGCGGTAAATTGATTCCGGAAGGAATGTGCAATCCTGGTCAAGTCTATACTGCCTCCCAAGGCAAAAGTGGTATGATTGGCCTGTTTCGTTTGGAGTCACAGATGCTTCCTGGAAACGGAAAGTTTGAAAGAACGGGTATTGGAACTGACCGTGATGCGAAAGAATCTACCAATACAGCATTCAATTTTCTGAAAGCAAATGCCAATCGGATCAGCGGCAGTATCAGCACCACAATGAAGGATTATATCATCAACTATCAGGATTTGCAGGGCATTGGCATGACTGGGAAACTGGCATTGCCTACGCTGATTGCCTTGTGCTCTATTGCATTGGGAAAACCGGTGCAGAGTTCTTTGGTAGTTTTGGGTGAAATCAGCATCAGCGGAACGATGATAAAGGTGGATGAATTGGCAAGTACGTTGCAGGTATGTCTGGACAGTGGTGCAAAACGAGTGCTGATACCGAGTACATCTTTTGTGGATTTTGCAACGGTTCCGCCAGACTTAATGAGTGCATTTCAGTTGATTCCTTATCAGAATGCAGAGGATGCTGTATTTAAGGCTTTAGGGGTAGAGTAAGCAGTAAAAAACCTGCCTATTCTCTTAACACATAGAAAAAAACGATTACACAGTAGCAACTAAGAGAGGTTGATAGCATGAAGGAAGAAAGTCCAAGTTTTCTGAAGATTGTATATTTTGATGAAGCTGCGGCACAGGATTATTTGGACATTACAAATGGAGGCAGACTTGATTGGAGCACAGAAGAAAACAAAAAGCGTGTTGCTCAAATACTTGCGGAAATTGAGGCACAAGCAAAGGGTGGCTTTAATATAATTAGCTTCTTAAAAGGAAGTATATCTGGAAATATTGATGCTAATAGCAGTGGTGAAGTATCTAAATTATTAGACACGACAATAAAGAATACCCTGCTGACAGACTATATAGCAAAGGCACATAAAGATGAAAAAATCGAAAAATTCGGGAACTCTGGGGTTTATGCTCCTAAGAACTCAGTGACTCTGTATAAAATGTATAGTTCATATCTGTCAGTTGTTCCGAAAGATCAGTTACCATTTGATATAGAAAAATTAAATGAAGCTGTATTGGGTGAACGAGGTTATTACGCTATGTTGCTGAAAACAGAAAGTGTGCCTTCATCTGTTTTGAGATTTAACATCAATGCATTCAAAAATAATTACAGTCTTGCTGATTTGAGCAAAATGAATCTTACATATTATGGGGTTAAAGTTGGAATATGTAAACAGGCAGAATTAGGTATAGATCAAGAATTTGACTTTCAAGGGAAGTCACCAAAGGTAACCGCCGAAAGTGTATTAGGGATGAACGAAGAAGTGCTAAACCAGGAAAATGACCTTGTAGTATATGACATTGTACTAGCGGGGGTAAAAGCATGAAAAAAATTGTTTTATTTTATGGCTCTGATAGAGCTTTTGCAGAAATTATACCCGAGGGTCATAGAAATCTGCTGAGTGTTGCCATGCAAATGGATGACGAGAGCAAGAAAATCGTAATGGAAGTTAAAGGATTTCCACAGCAAAAATCAGAGCCGGAAAAGCCCAAAAAGAAAAAACCACGTGTTACTAATCTGGTAATATACGCAAATGAATATAATAGTGTCAATGAACACGTTATTACAAACTTCATTGATTTTATAGCCCAAATCAATGTAACCAATATGTATATTCAAAATCCACCAGCGCTGTTACTTGATCAAGTTGAAAGAGTATATGGTGACAGTTGTGAGATTGAACCTATGAATCAAAAGTACAATGGTATAAGCGAGGATATTATCAAAAGTATATATACTGGATTTGATGACAGAATTATTGGCCAGAAATCTGTAAAAATGCAACTGCTGAAAGCTCTTTATCCCCTTATGGATAATAAGCAGAACAAACCTGTTGTAATATTATTCTACGGGGATTCTGGACTTGGAAAAACAGAAACAGTACAATATCTCGCAGAGTTACTTGGAGGTGTGCTACTGAGAAAACAATTTTCTATGTACCAGAATAATGAGTTCTCAAATTATCTTTTTGGTGGAAAGCATAATCAGAAGAGCTTTGCTAAAGATTTGCTAGCTAGAGATTCTAATGTCATTTTGCTTGATGAGTTTGATAAAGCCAATCCCGTTTTTCATAGTGCATTTTATCAATTATTTGATGAGGGGATTTTTGAAGATCAAAATTACAAAGTAAATGTTCATCACGCAGTGATTTTTTGTACATCAAACTATCGGACAGAAGATGAAATCAAAGAAAAATTAGGATTGCCAATATATAATCGTTTTGATGCGATTATTGAGTTTAACCCACTTCCTAATTATGCAAAGATGAAAATTGCGGAATTAGCGTTGGAAAATACTGATAATGGTGAAGTGTTACCGGCTGAAATCAAGGAAAGATTGGTTTTTGCATCTGTGGAATTGAGTAACGCTAGAGAAATTCAGCGATTGGTCAAAGATACTATTTCACTGCATGAAATAACGAAAATTTGTAATGGATTGAAACTGGAAAATGGAACGAATTAAACTATTTGACTGGGTAAAGGGAGTGTATGGTACAGAGCTAGATTATTCTTATCAGTTCTAGTTGCTTTTCTACCGATTGAGAGGTGATTGAAAAAAGCAATTAACGGTAAACCGAGACCATAAATGCTATCTTGTATTATTATAGAGGCAATAATCAAGATAGATTAGAAACGCAACGCATGAAAGTGATTTGATGGGTTCGTTTTAAAGATAGAGAATAATAAAAGCGAATAAAATTGTATCCAATTCATAGAATCGGATACAAAAAATTTTGCGAACTGAAAAGTGGTTAAAAAAAGTTATGGTTGCATATTTTTGTAGAATAAAGTTGTTTGCTGGCTGACTTCATTTACACCAGGATTGGTATATCAATTAGCGGAACACTCTTAATTCTATACCCATTCAACCACAAAATAGGCATATAGAAAATAAAATATCTATCAGTCCTTATGCGCGACCAGCGGTCAAGCTGTTCAGAATTCCTTAAATTGTTGAAATTATCATTTTTAAGCCTTTAATTAAAAACTTATGCAATATATCCCAACCACTAATTTTCTGTTTTTGTTTTCAAATTCGCAATAACTGTATTCCTAATATAATTTATTACACTGTTAAATAATCCGACAGATGTAGCTAAGCATATTCGTACACTAAGCTATCTCGTAATTCAGAAAGAATTCTTGAGATTTTTCTAATAAGTTCCTTCTAAGCATATGCAATCACTTTATTCGAAGGCAATGTCCCCTTGAGGCAAGCCAAAAGAACTTAATAAATTTTCAATGCTGGTGCGTATCAGTAACATCGGACAAGGTTGTTCTTGTTACTGGTCATCCAGTAGTGGCTGAGGATGCTCCATATATCAAACATCTGGTTGGTGGAATAGCCGTAGAGGTGGATTTGCTTATCGATGTGGGTTTTGTCGTTCTGTTCCCTGATGACATACAGTTTCTTATGTTCCATTTTTACTTTCTGATTTCGAGCATAAGAAAAGCAGGAAGTCCGTTTATGGATTTCCTGCTCAATGTTTCTATTGTGAGGATCGTGATTATTTAGATGTCATATACTCAATAAAATTCAATTCCGTTTAATTCAGTGGATCTTCCATTAAGATGATTTTTTTGTTTGTTGCGTCTAAAAGTACTTCACATCCAATTGGAATTGTGAGCATAGGGTGAGTATGACAACAATCAAACTCTGCTAAAATGGGAATGGAAGTATCTCCTATAACTTCTAAAAGAATTTCATAAGGTTTTCTACCTGTTCCATTATCGTCAAATTTTTCGTGTTTTCCTAAAATTATTCCGCTCACCTTGTCAAATACGCCAGCAAGTTTAAGCAAAGAGAAAGAACGCTCTATTGTATATGCGTCTTTTTCGGCGTCTTCGATAAATAGAATATCTCCCTTGTTTATTATCGTCATATATTCTGTACCAAAAAAGCCTTCCATTGTATTCAGATTTCCTCCAATTAATCTGCCCTGACAAGTTCCTTGTTTTACACAAACCCATTGATTAGAATATTGTTTTTTGCTCGATCTTGTTTGCTCCAATCAATAAATTCCTCTGTCCACGCAATAGGCATTTCATAATTGTACGGTACAGATATACCGTTCACGAATGTGTTGAAACTTTCAAAAGTCCAGTCTACAAAGGGTGGTAATTCTCCAAAGGATGATGCTACATCTGGACCGTAAAAAGTGACTAAACCCGTTTTTGCATAAATCGCCAGTAACAAAGCAGTGATATCAGAAAATCCGATAATTATTTTAGGGTGTTTTTTATATACTCATAATCTATATATGGCAGAATAGAATTTGTATTATTGCCGCCTATTGCCGTCATAATTATCTGAATGTTCTCATCATATAAAAGATCATTAAATTCTGATGCTCGTTCTTTTATTGTTCCAGAACGATAAAAGTCATTTTTCTTATACAAAAATCCATTTTTTACTTGAAAACCTTTACTTTCTAAATATTTTATTCCTCTCTCATAACGAATAGGTTCTGTTGCTGAAATTGGAAACGAAGGAGAACACACACCGATAGTAGCCTTGTCTTTCATTCTACTTGCTTTCATTTACATCGCTCCTTTCTGAATAATAAAATTCAAGTTGTAGATTTTCTTTAACATACTATACCTAATCAGTATTTTCTATCCTTATTTGACAATGGTAATCAGTGTTTTAAGGTTTCTTTCTCATTGTTAGTGAACTGAATTAGAAAGAGTATGTCTATATTGAAGAGTGAAGCTATCGCCTTTTACAAGATGTATGGTACTAGTATGCCTATGTGTATAGAATCTACTTGCATTATAACTGGGGCAGAGCATTTGGAAAAAGAGTGCTATCTCGGTTGATATCGTAGTCAACAAGGAAAATACAGCGAGTTTTTTTAGCAGCCAAGAGCATGAAGAAGGACAGGATTTGCTGAGTCGGTTTCATCCAATTGTTACGAGACTATGATTTGGATGGGGTGAAACTTATTGTTAGCTGCACGTGCCTTGGTATAGAGGAGCCTGCTAATGAGGACCTTCCATTTGCTAGCTGATTTCATTTACACTAAGATCAGTATATCAATTTGCGGAACACTCTTAATTCTATATCCATTCAACTACAAAATAGACATATAGAAAATAAAATATATATCAGCACTTATCCATGACAAGTGGTCTCTATACAAAATATGTAAAATAATCATATGGTTTTTAGTAAACGGTTAAGACTTATGTTTTAACCGTTTTATGTTTGTAATTTACTTCATATCTGTATCGCTTAAGTATTGCTGAAGATTCTTTTATTGAAATGAAAACAATTAAATGTTAAATAGTAGAATTGCATTCTGATATATGGTAAAATTATAAGAAATTCTATTTGGAGGTTTTTATGAAAGTTATCGATTTGACGCAAGCTATCTCACCTGAAATGCCTGTTTATCCAGGAACAGAAACACCTGATTTTGTCGATGCTAATACGTATGACAGGGATGGCTTTAAAGAAACTAAGATATCTTTTTATACACATACAGGTACACATGTTGATCCACCAGTTCATCTCTTTCCTAATAGAACTGCTTTGGATGAGTTTCCTATTTCTCAATTTATTGGGAAAGCATTAGTAATTGACTGTACTATGTTACAAGAAGGAGAATACATTACAAAAGAACAGTTATTACCATATGCAAATCAAGTTGAACAGGCAGATTTTCTTCTTTTTCATTTAGGTTGGGATAAATACTGGGGCAGTTCAAAATATTTTGAAGAATATCCTTGTATTGACGAAGAGGTTCTTTCTTTTATTATGAATAGTTCCTTAAAAGGTATTGGCTTTGATACCATTGGTCTGGATCCAGTATCTGATTTAAATTTGACGAGACATCGTGCTTTATTTGCAAAAAAAGACATTCTTAATATAGAAAATTTAAAAAATTTGCATTTATGTGGCAGTGAATTATTCTGGTTTAGTTGTTTTCCGTTGAAAATAGAAAATGCAGATGGTTCTCCTGTTCGTGCTGTTGCATGGTTTATTTGAAGTAAAATAAAAATAATAAACAAAAGGCTTGTGCTCAGGTTGAGGAACGAGCCTTTTTACGTTTGATTTATTATTTTGGAATTGGATTGTTTTTTCTGTAATATAAGGATGAATATAAAAAAACAATAAATAAGACCACTATTTTATAATGTTTCGCAAATTTATAGAATATATACAAATATAGGAATAAAAATATATATATTCTGATATATAGAATAGTATTGACAAAAAGAATGGCGTTCTATATAATGAAAACTGTAATAAACATCATTGAAAAATGAAAGCAAAAAATTTAAAGCAAAAGCAATTATAAGGAGGAAGTTTATTATGGTAGGTAAAAAAGTTGTACATCATCTGATGATGAGTGCGAAAGATGCACACTATGTTGGCGGTCTTGTAAATGGTGCAAGAATTGTAGATCAGTGGGGTGATGTTGGTACAGAACTGATGGTTTATGTAGATGGTGACATCAGTCTGTTCCTGGGCTATGAAAATATTGAATTCCTGGCACCTGTATATGTAGGTGACTTCATGGAATACCATGGCTGGATCGAAAAAGTGGGTAACCAGTCCTATACATGCAAATTTGAAGCATGGAAAGTTGCAACTCAGCTGGATAGAACTGATGCAGATCTTAGCGGTGTTGCAACACCTGGTACAGCAGCTACAGCATGTGAACCTCCTGTACTGTGTGGTAGAGCAACAGGTAGCCTGTATATTGCAAAAAAAGACCAGAGAGGTCCTCAGGAATCTTCTTTCAAAGATAGAAAACATCCTGGTGAAGAATAAGAAGTAGTAGATTATAGCATACAGAAATAATTTTATTTACAATCCATACACATATCTCATTATTTTAGACAAATGAAGGCAGGCATAATTTGCCTGCCTTTTGTAGAGAAAGGAGTGCCAGGATGATGAATATGGTCAAAATTGATTTTGACAGATGCAAAGAGTGCCATTATTGTGTAAAATATTGCCCAAAAAAAATTTTGGTGAATGGGGATAAGATAAATAAACAAGGTTATTACACACCCGTTGTGACAGATATGGAAGAATGTATTGGTTGTGGTACATGTGGAAGAGTATGTCCTGAAGGTGCAATTGAAGTAGTGAAAGATATTTCTGAATAAGGAGTGAAAAAAATGGGTGAAAAGGTTTTTATGCAGGGAAATGCTGCATTATCTGAATCTGCAATTCGTGCCGGCTGTAAAATGTTCTTTGGATATCCAATTACACCTTCTAGTGAAATGCCAGAATATTATGCAGCAGAGGCTCCAAAAAGAGATTTAGTTTTTGTACAGGCGGAAACAGAAGTTGCCGCTTTTAACATGATTGCAGGCGCAGCAGCTGCTGGTAAGAGAGCAATGACAGGTACTGCAGGTCCTGGTTTTAGTTTGGGACAAGAAGCGATGAGCTATATGGCAGCAGCGGGTCTTCCTGCGGTTGTAGTAAACGTAATGCGTCCCGGTCCTGCAGATGGCGAAATCCTTGGTTCTCAAGGTGACTATTTCCAGGCAGTAAAAGGTGGTGGACATGGTGACTACAATGTTATCTGTATGACACCTTATTCTGTACAGGAACAGGCTGATATGATTCAGGAAGCTTTCGATTTGGCTGAAAAATATTTGAATCCTGTTATTGTTCTGACAGATGCAACACTGGCTAAAATGAGAGAAAGTGTTGTCCTGCCTGACGAAGTGACACCCAAAGATATTTCTTTTGCCGGTGCAGTAACAGGCGCAAGAAATAGAGAACACAATGTTATCACAACTTGTGGGGATGGTCCTGCACAGTGGGAAGCATTCAACTTGAGATTGCAGGAAAAATACAGCAAGATCAGAGAAAACGAACAGAAATGGGAAAGCATTCAGGTGGAAGATGCAGATATTGTTATCGTAGCATTTGGCTCTGTAGCAAGAGTAGCGCTGGATACAATTAAAATTGCAAGAGAAAACGGCTTGAAAGTTGGTATGATTCGTCCTCAGCGTGTATGGCCTTTCCCTGAAAAAGCATTTGAAGGCTTGGATGATAAAAAATTCCTGGTAGTAGAATTGAACGCTGGTCAGATGGTAGAAGACGTAAAACTGTCTGTAAAAGATAAAGATCAGGTAGAATTCTACGGCAGATTGGGTGGCTTTACACCAACACCTGTAGAATTGTACGAAAAAATTCGTGAATTGTACGTGAAATAATAGAAAGGATGTGTCGGAATGCAGGTTGTATATAAAAGACCTTCCGTATTGCAGGATGCATATTTCAAATACTGCGGCGGCTGCGGACATGCTATCATCAATAAACTGATTGCGGAAATTATCGAAGAAATGGATTGGCTGGAAGAAACCGTTATGGTATGGCCTATTGGCTGTTCTGTGTACGCAGATCAGTACTTCAAAACAGACTCTATCTGTGCGCTGCATGGTAGAGCGCCTGCTCTGGCGACAGGTCTCAAACGCGCAAGACCTGAAAATATGGTTATTGTATATCAGGGTGACGGCGATATGGTTTCCGAAGGAATGTCTGAAATTATCCACGCTGCAATTCGTGGTGAAAAATTCAGTGTTATTTTCGTAAACAATGCAATTTATGGTATGACAGGTGGTCAGATGGCTCCTACAACATTAGAAGGTCAGAAAACATCTACAACACCTTATGGTAAGTCTGTAGAAAGAGAAGGTGCCCCTGTAAATATGGCAGAGTTAATCTCTAACATCAAAGGCTGCGTTTACAGTGAAAGAGTTGCTGTTAACACTCCCGCAAATATTGCTAAAACAAAAAGAGCCATCAAAAAAGCTCTGGAACTGCAGAAAGCAGGCAAAGGCTTAGGTTTTGTAGAAGTACTTTCTCCCTGTCCTACAGGTTGGAGTATGAAACCTGTACAGGCTCTGGATTTCCTGGAAGAAAATATGATTCCTATTTACCCTCTGGGTGTATTCAAAGATGAGGAGGTAAATGCATAATGAAAAGTCAATTCATGTTTTCCGGTATTGGTGGTCAGGGTGTTATTTCCATTGGCGAATTGATTTGCACAGCTGCTATGAAAGAAGGATATACTGTTACATTTGCACCCTCTTATGGTCAGGAAAAAAGGGGTGGACGCACCATGTGTCAAATGGTAGTATCTGAAGAGATGGGGTCTCCTATCATTTCTGAAGCAGATGTACTGCTGGTTATGGATGAACGTTCTCTGCATGACTATGAACATCAGGTGAAAAAAGGTGGTTATCTGATCATCAATAGCAACCTGGTAGAAGTAAAACCTGAAAGAACAGACATCGAAGTGGTTTATGCTCCTGTAAACGATATGGCACAAGAACTGGGGAATGCAAAAACAGCAAATATGGTAGCTCTGGGCGTAGCTTTGAAGTACCTGAACTTTGTTGGTCTGGACGCTGTAAAAGCAGAACTGAAGAGTGTATTCCCTGGCAGAAAAGAAAAGCTGATCCCTGTAAATGAAAAAGCGCTGGAAGTAGGCTACAACTTTAAGTAAATGATTGTATGTAATTACAAATATAAAAAATATAAGGAGTGAGAGATATGAAAAATTTGGTATTTTCCGTAGCGGAATATATGGAACGTGTTGCTAAAACCAAAAAAAGCATGTCAGAAAAAGGTATTGAAGTACTGATTGTAACTGATCCTGCCAACATGAACTACCTGACAGGTTTCGATGGTTGGTCCTTCTATGTACATCAGGGTGTTATCGTTGCGCTGGATGAGGAACAGCCCATGTGGTTTGGTCGTGGCCAGGACGGTAATGCTGCAAGACTGACAACATATTTGGAAGAAAAAAATATCTATGCTTATACTGATGACTATGTAAACTCTACAGTAAAACATCCCTATGAATATGTTGCAGATATCCTGAAAGAAAGAGGACTGGATAAAAAAGTAATTGCAACAGAATTGGATGCATATTACTTCTCTGCAAAATGCCAGAAAACAATCGAAAGATGTCTGCCTAATGCAACATTCAAAGATGGTTATAACATTGTAAACTGGGTAAAAATTGTAAAGAGCGCAACAGAAATCGAATTCATGAAAAAAGCAGCTGTAATTGCTGAAAAAGCAATGACAACAGCTTATGACTTCATTGATATCGGTGTTCGTCAGTGTGATGCCGCAGCAGCTGTATATCAGGCACAGATCAGTGGTACAAAAGAATACGGCGGCGAATATTCCTCTATTGCACCTCTGATGCCTGCTGGTATTCGTACTTCTACACCTCATCTGAGCTGGACAGACGATGTTTACAAAGATGGTGACACAGTTATTCTGGAACTGAGTGGTAACTATCGTCATTATCATTGCCCTCTGGCAAGAACCATGATTCTGGGCAATGCTTCTCAGAAAGTACGTGATTTGGGCGCAACAGTTTCCGAGGGTCTGACAGCTGCACTGGAAGGTATCAAACCTGGTATGCTGTGTGAAGATGTAGAACGCATCTGGGCTAAAACAATCGCAAAGAGCGGTTTCGTAAAAGATTCTCGTATCGGTTACTCCATGGGGCTGAACTTCCCTCCTGACTGGGGCGAACATACAGCAAGCCTGCGTCCTGGTGACAAAACTGTTCTGGTACCTGGCATGACATTCCACATGATTCCAGGCATTTGGCTGGATGACTGTGGTGTAGATACAAGTGAACCTTTTGTTGTAACAGAAAAAGGTGCAGAACCCTTCTGCAACTTCAGAAGAGAATTGCTCGTGAAATAATGATAAGGCGAAGATAAGCTTTATTTAGAAGAATAGGTGCTCTGGGGTTATATATAGAGGAAAAAGACTCTAGATACTATACTTCCGAGTACCTTTTTTTACATTAGAAAAAGGAGGGGAATGGATTTTGAAAAATCAAAAGACTATCGTAGACAAAATTTTTGAAATTCTTCTGAGTTTTTCTGTCTTAGGGATGGCGTTTATCCTGATTGCGGGGGTTTTTGCTAGAACTGTATTAAACTCCAGTTTGTCATTTACAGAAGAAGTCGGAATCTGGTTAAATATCGCAGTCACCTTTTTGGGGATTGGTTATTGTGCAAAACAGGCAAGACATATCAGTATGTCCGTTATATATGACTTCGCAAGTTTGAAGGTAAAAAAGATTATGACATGCGTAATCTCTTTGCTTACAGCGATTATTATGTTCTATCTGCTGTACCTTTCCATTTACTATGTGCACAGCGTATATAAATTGGAGTATATTTCTCCTGCTCTGCAGTTACCTATGTGGATTTTCTATCTAAGTGTTCCCATTGGCTTCCTGATGGCAGGTGTTGAATATACAAGAACTTTTATCAAAAATATCCGTGAAAAAGATGAAATTTATATCTCCAGTGTATTGAAATTAGGAGAAAATATGGATGAAGGTCTGAATGACGTAGAGGAGGTGTCTGAATAATATGGTAGCATTGATGTTATGTATCATGTTTTTCTTCTTGGCATTGAACTTCCCCATGGTAATTCCCATGGTAGCTGCACCGATTGCCATTATATTCTTCTTTTTCCCAAATGTCAATCTTGCAATTTGTATTCAGCAGTTGATTGCAGGGGTATCCGCACAGGTATTGCTTGCAGTTCCCATGTTCATTCTGGCTGCAGATATCATGTGTTCTGGTCATACAACAAAAAGACTGCTTGATTTGATTGAAACATTTGTTGGTCATATTCGTGGTGGTATGGCAATCACAACAGCAGCAACATGTACTCTGTTTGGTGCGATTTCCGGTTCTACACAGGCTACTGTAGTAGCAGTTGGCAAGCCTATGAGACAGAGACTGGCAAAACTGGGTTATTCCGATGGTGAAAGCTCTTCACTGATTATCAACTCCGCTATTATCGCACTGTTGATTCCTCCCAGTATTTCCATGATCATGTACTCCGTTGTAACAGGTTCTTCTGTTGGTGACCTGTTCATTGCAGGTGTTGGACCTGGTATCCTGATGCTGATCGTTTTCTCTATTTACTGTTTCTTCTATGCAAAATGGGCAAAAATCCCCACACAGAGAAAGGCAACTAGTAAAGAAAGAGTGGCAGCCTTGAAAAAAGCTATCCTGCCTCTGTTCTTCCCTGTAATTATCTTTGCTGGTATTTACAGTGGTAAATTTAGTCCTACAGAAGCTGCTGCAATTGCAGTACTGTATGCACTGATTCTGGAAATGATTGTTTATCGTACCGTTGGTCTGAAAGATTTGCATAGAATTGCTCTGAGCACAGCTGTGGTTACCAGTGCTGTATTCGTTCTGGTTGCAAGTGGTCAGCTGTTCTCTTGGGTTATTTCCTATGCGCAGATTCCTCAGTTACTGACTGACGCAGTATTGGGTACAGATCCTAGCGCACTGCGTATCCTGGTAACAGTAACGATTTTCTTCTTTATTGGTTGTATGTTTGTAGACAGCTTGGTTGTTATCATCATCCTGTCTCCTATTTTCTATCCACTGGCAGTACAGGCGGGCATCGATCCAATTCACCTGGGTATTCTGATTACACTGCAGGCAGCAATTGGTTCTGTATCTCCTCCGTTCGGATGTAACATCTTTACTGCATGTGCGATCTTCAATAAGCCGTATGCAACTGTTGTGAAGGGGTTACCAGCATATATGGCAATGTTGATTTTAATTACGATTATTGTCATTGCATTCCCTCAACTGTCCTTGTTTATGCTGTAATGGAGGAATAAAAATGTTTGATATTAAAAAAGAAGTTGCAGCTCTAGAAAATGAGTTGATTACACTTAGAAGAGATTTTCATGCTCATCCAGAATTGGGGTATCAAGAATTTTTGACTTCTAAAAAGATTTGCGGATATCTAACAGCACTTGGTTTGGAAGATATCCAGACAATTACCAAAACTGGAGTAACGGCTATTTTGAGAGGTACAAAGGGAGAAGGAAAGACCATTATGCTAAGAGCAGATATGGATGCTCTGCCTGTTGAAGAAATGACGGGTCTTCCTTTTGCAAGTCAAAATAAAGGTGTGATGCATGCTTGTGGTCATGACAGTCATATGGCAATCCAGTTGATTGTTGCAAAAATCTTGGCTGCACATAAAGATGAATTTTCTGGTATAGTCAAATTTGTCTTCCAGCCTAATGAAGAAGAAGCTGGTGCTTTGAATATGATTGAAGCCGGTGTTTTGGAAAATCCGCATGTGGATGCTGCTTTAGCATTGCATCTGTGGAGCCCTATCAAAACAGGTCACATCGGTTTGTCTGAGGGTCCTATTCTGGGTACAACAGAAGAGTTTGAACTGGAGATCATCGGAAAAGCAGGGCACACTTCCACTCCTCATACAGCCAAAGATGCAATTTTGGGCGCTTGCAGTGTCGTACAGGCACTGCAGGTGCTTGGCACCAGAGAATTTGATCCACTGTTGCCAATCGCAGTTATGTTTGGTCATATCGAAGGTGGCACAGCAAGAAATATTATCACTGATTCTGTAAAATTGGGTGGTACCATTCGTTTCCTGTTCCCCGACGAAGAAGTGAATAAACCGAAAGTGTTGGCAGCGTTTGAGAGAGTGATTGCAGGTACTTGTATGGCACTGGGATTAGAATATAAAATCAAATACATTCCTAGTAACCCCTCTTTGTTCAATGATGCAAAAATGGTTAGTATCGTAAGGGCAGCAGCGGAAGAAACTTTTGGAACCAGAGACAATGTAGATGACTTCCGTTCGCTGGCAGGGGAAGACTTTGCAGAATTTAGCCAGAGAGTACCATCTGTGATGACATGGGTAGGTATTGCTGATCCGGAAAAGAAAAGCGATTTCCCACATCATCATGCACAGTTTGATATTGATGAAAGCATGATGAAATATGGTGTAGAACTTCAGGTAAGAAGCGTATTATCCTATCTCAATCAGGATTGAACTGCGAAATAGAAAAGAAGGAGGCGGCTTATGAAGAAGAAAGCCTTAGTTGCAACACTGGCTGGACTTTGCATGGTTGTTGGCGCGACCGGCTGTGCAGGTGTTCGAACCGGTGAAATGGTACATGATGAAAATACTGTATATGAATGGCGTATGGTACACGAAGAATACACCAATGATATGCAGGACGTATATTGTAAAGAATTTGCAGAATTGCTGCACGAAAAATCTGATGGCAGAATCAACCTGCAGATTTATCAGGTAGGGCAGATCGGTAATGCGTTGCAGGGCTGTGAAATCCTGCAGAATGGCGGTGTAGAATTCGCTATGATCAGCCCTGGTAACACAGGTACTGTAGTACCTGAAAATCAGCTGTTCTCTCTGCATTTCCTGTTCCCTCAGGATATGGACAAAACACAAAAAGTTTTGAAAGAAAGTGTAGCACTGAATGAAATGCTGGCGGAAAAATATCTGGAAAAAAATATTATGCCTCTGAGTTTCTGGACAGAAGGCGCCATGCAGTGGACAGCAAACAAACCTTTGACATCTCCAGAAGACTTTGAAGGTCTGAAATTCAGAACCATGCAGTCCCCTATGATTTTGGCTGCTTATGAAGCTTATGGTGCAAATCCTACACCAATGAGCTACACAGAAGTATATTCCGGTTTGCAGCTGAACATGATCGAAGGGCAGGAAAACCCCATCAGTGCAATTCATACTTCTAAATTCCACGAAGTACAGGATTATTTGATTGAGGCAAATTCCAATTTGTATATTACAGCAACATGTGTAAACCCTGACTTCTTTAATAGCTTGCCAGAAGATATTCAGCAGATTATTCTGGATACAGCAGAAGAAATGATCCCTCGTTCTTTTGAAATTCAGGAAGAAATCAACGGTGCCGCACTGGGAAAAATTCAGGCTGAAAGCGATATCGAAGTTATCCAGCTGACAGACGAACAGAGAGCTGCATTTGAGGAAAAAGCAATTGCTGGTTATGAAGTATATGAACAGGTAGTAGGTCCAGAAGGTAAAGAAATTCTGGATACGCTGAGAGCTGAAATTGAAGCGATTGAAGCGATTGAAGCGGAATAATTGGATAGAGCACATAGTGTGCGAAAGGAGCAAGAAAAATGAAGGTAAAGGATATTACTGCCAGAGATATTTGGGCTGCAAGAAAAAGAATTGCACCTTATATTACAAGAACACCCCTTGTATACTCTCCTGAGCTGAGTGAAAAAACAGGTGCCAACATTTATCTGAAATTAGAAAACCTGCAGGCGATAGGTGCATTTAAAGTAAGAGGTGCAGCAAATAAAATTTTGAGCCTGACACCTGAGGAACGTGCAAATGGTGTTTCCACATTCTCTACAGGAAATCATGGTATGGCGGTTGCACATATTGCAAGCAGATTGGGCGTAAAAGCGACAGTTTGTATGTCTAGAAATGTGCCTCAGGCGAAAGTAAAAGCGATCAGCAGATGGAATCCTGAGATTTTAATGAACTGGGATAGTCAGGACGCAGCTGGTGTATATTGCTACGAACTGGAAAAAGAAAAAGGCGTGAAAGTAATTCCTCCTTTCGATGACAAAGAAATTCTTTGTGGACAGGGTACTATGTCCTTGGAAATTCTGGAAGATTGTCCTGAAATCGACACAGCTATTGTACCACTTTCTGGCGGCGGCCTCATCAGTGGTGTAACACTTGGTCTGAAAATGTCTGTGCCTGATGTGAAAATCATCGGTGTATCTCAGGAAAGAGCAGCTGTTATGATTGAAAGCTTGAAAGCAGGTCATCCCATCGAAATGCCAGAAGAACCTACCCTTGCTGACAGCTTGCTGGGCGGCATTGGTCTGGATAATCAGTATACATACGATATTGTAAAAGATTATGTGGACGAGACTGTACAGGTCAGTGAAGAAGAAATTGCCAATGGCATGGCATATATTATGGAAAATCACAAAGTGATTGCAGAGGGTGCAAGCTGCGTTGGTATTGCGTATTGCATGCGTGAAGGTGTCATCAAACCTGGCAGCAATGTTGCAATTATTGTAACAGGATGTGGTGTTTCTATGGAACAGATCAAAGAGATCGTTAATACAAATTTCTGATTTTGAAATCAACCTCCATAAATCGGCAAAAATCAGAGAATTGTAATAGTATATAACGATAGATTGAACCAATATGGTTCAACTCATAAACGGGAAAATGGATGGAATTACTCTCTCTCGGTGGCATCGGTTTTCCCGTTTTTGTTTATTGTGTGTTAGTGGATTATTAGATAATTTTGGAGTGAGATCAATGAAAATATCAGAAGAAGTATTGTGTTTGAATGATGAGTTGATTGCACTGAGACGAGATTTTCATCAACATCCTGAAATTGGCGGGAAGGAATTTCGCACATCACAAATAGTAGAAAAGTACTTACAGGATTTGGGACTGGAAACGCAAAGAATGGTAGATACTGGTGTTGTGGCAACCCTATATGGTAATCGCCCCAATGGTAAAACAATTCTGCTGCGTGCAGATATGGATGCACTTTTCGTTGAAGAAGAAAATGAAGTTCCTTACAAATCTGTGAATCCAGGTGTGATGCACGCTTGTGGTCATGATGGTCACACAGCTATGCTGTTGGTAGCGGCAAAAGTGTTGTGTGCCAGAAAAGATGAGCTGAAAGGAAATGTAAAATTTGTATTCCAGCCCAATGAAGAAGTTGGAGCTGCACATTTGATGGTAAGAGACGGTGTTCTTCAGAATCCATCTGTGGATGCGTCCTTTGGTCTGCATCTGTGGTCTCCCATCAAAAGCGGTGTGATAGGTATCAAATCAGGTTCTGTTATGGCAGAAATGTATAACTTTAAAATCACGCTGGTAGGTAAAGATGGGCATACATCGGCTCCGGAAGCAAGCATTGATCCCATCATCTGTGCTGCCAACATCATACAGTCTTTTCAGACAGTACAAACAAGAGAAATTAGCAGCTTAAAGCCAACAAATATCATGTTTGGCAAGATTCAGGCTGGAACATCTTCAAATATTATTCCACAAAAGCTGGAAATGGAAGGTTCTTTACGATATCTATACGATGGAGGGGAAAACAGCGAAGAAAATCCCAGAAAACGTATGGAACGTATTGTAAAGAGTGTATGTGAAGCCCATAGAATCGATGGCAAAATTGAATTTGAAGTTAGTAATTATATTCTGATCAACGATGAAAAAATTATTGATTTCATCAATTCCGATGTGGTTCCCAAAATGGAAATCACTCATAACGAAATACAGGCATATCAGTGTCTGGGAGGCGAAGATTTCTCCGAATATTCCAACCACAACAATATACCTGGTGCATTCCTGTTTATTGGTGTGGGGAACGAAGAAAAGAAAACAGATAGACCTCACCATAGTTCTACATTCAATATTGATGAAGATTGTTTGAAGATTGGTGTAGAATTGTTCAAAAATATTTGTTTTGCGTACTTTGATAAAATGGAAGGAGAAGAATGCTAATGGATGATCTGGATTATGGCGGAAGAGCCAAGATTGGTTTGATTTATCCTGCAATGGGATGGGTGATGGAGCCTGAATTTACTGCAATGGCACCTAAGGGTGTTTCCATTCAAACAACCAGAGTGATGAATGGCAGCACAGATAAAGAAGGTCTGAACGACTTAATCATTGCCGGTACCAAACAGGCTGCCAGTTTGCTTGCGGCTATTCCAACAGATATTCTGATGTTTGGCTGCACCAGCGCAAGTTTCTGCAATGGCGTAGAGTATGAAAAAAATATGATTGCAGAAATGGAAAAAGAGTTTGGTCTGCCTTTTGTCACGACTTCTACAGCTGTTGCAGAGGCGGTAAAGGCGGTAGGTGCGAAGAAAGTTGCTTTCGCAACACCTTATATTGAAGACTTGAATGTTCTGGCAAAAGCATATCTGGAAAGCTGTGGAATTGAAGTACTGAATACTAAAAGTCTTGGCCTGCTGTATGACAAGGATATGGATGCGACACCTCTGGAAAAGATTTATGAATTGGCTAAATCTGTTGATGTTCCAGAAGCAGATGCAGTGCTGATTTTATGTACAGGCGTACGCAGCGTACCTATTATTGAAATGCTGGAAAAAGATCTGAAAAAACCTGTCATTTCTGCGATTCAGGCATCCATGTGGTATTCTCTGAAAACACTGGGTATTGACACAAACGAAGTAAAAGGATTTGGTTCTTTATTTGAAAAATAAAATTGGAGGAATAAAAAAATGCAGATTGAAGGACGCGTAAAAGATATTACAGCAAGGGATTTTTGGGCAGCGAAAAAACGGATCAAACCTTATGTAACAAGAACACCTCTGATCTATTCCAAGGCGCTTTCTGATATTACAAAGGCAAATGTATACATCAAAGCAGAAAATTTACAGACCATTGGTGCTTTTAAAGTGCGTGGTGCAGCAAACAAGCTGCTGAGCATTTCTGAAGAACAGAAAGCAATCGGTGTATCCACATTCTCTACAGGTAACCACGGTATGGCAGTTGCTTACATGACAAATAGATTGGGAATTTCCGCTCAGATTTGTATGTCCAGATATGTACCTCAGGTAAAAGTAGACGCAATTGGACAGTGGAATCCTACAATCAAGCAGGACTGGGAAACACAGGATGAAGCGCAAAAATATTGTGAAGAACTGCAAGAAAAAGAAGGCGTAATGATTATTCCTCCTTTTGATGACAAATATATTTTGTGTGGACAGGGAACCATTGGTTTGGAAATCATTGAAGATCTGCCTGAAGTAGATACCATTATTGCGCCTTTGTCTGGTGGCGGTCTGTTGTCTGGTATTTCTCTTTCTTCCAAAATGAGCGTGCCTGATATAAAAGTAATCGGTACTTGTATGTTTGGTGGCGCTGCTATGGTAGAAAGTCTGAAGGTCGGAAAGCCTATCGAAGTTCCAGAAGATACAACGTTTGCAGATAGCCTATTGGGTGGAATTGGTTTGGATAATCAATATACATTTGATATTGTAAAAGATTATGTAGATGAAATCCATCAGATTGCAGAAGAAGAAATTGCAAAAGGCATTGAGTTTGTATTGGAAAAACACAGAATGTTGATTGAAGGTGCAAGTGCAACAGGGATTGCTTATGCATTACAGCCTGGTACTATTGAGGAGGGCTCTAATGTTGTTATCGTGACAACTGGTTGTGGTATTAGCAGAGAGTGGTTAGATCTTGTATTAGCAGGAAAAACATTAGATGGAAGATAAATAAGAAAAGGAGAAAATATTATGAAAGAAGTTATTTTTACAAACAAAGCAACAAGCCCTACTGGTCCTTATTCTCAGGCGATTAAAGTAGACAAAACTGTTTATCTGGCAGGTGTTTGCGGGGATGACCCTGTAACAGGCGAAATCATGGGTGGCGGTGATATGAAGGTAGAAGCGAAATATGCCATGGAAAACCTGAAAAACACATTGGAAGCTGCCGGCGGCAAGATGACAGACATTGTAAAAGTGAAAGTTGTATTTACGGATCTGGAGCAGGCTGCTGATTTTAATGAAGTATACATGACATATTTCCCGGATTATCGACCGGCAAGAATTGCTATGGGGGTTGCAGGCTTGTTAGGAGGGGCACATCTGGAATTGGATGCTGTAGCAATTTTGGATGAAGAATAATACAAGTTTACTTTTATGTGAATTTTCCTAAAAAAGATTATGATGTTCAAGATAGCGTAAAACCTATATAAAGATTTTGGGGGTTTGATGAAATAGTCAAACTCCCTCTTTGTTTTTTCATTTTATGATTTGACGGTAAAGCCTGCCAAGAATCACAAAGTAATGAGATTAGTGAAAGGATATGAGCGGATATGGGAAAATGGATACCTATTTTTATAGTTATGCTAGCTGCTTTTTGTTGGGGTACTGGTGGTGTATTTACGAAAATGATTGTCCCATTTGGATTTAGCTCAACAGATATGGTGTTTATAAAGTCAGTAGTGGCTCTGTTTTTTTTAGTGTTGGTTAATATCCGAAAAGGAACAAAATTATTTCGTATCAACAAATTTGCGGATTTGAAATATTTAACAATTGTAAGTTTATTGGGGTATGTTTTTTACGGGGCTATGTTCGTTCTAACGGTAAACGAAATGGGTGTAGGTATTGGTGGGGCTATGCTCTATACAAAATGTGCTTTTGTTATTATATTGGAAAGATGGATTTTTCAAAAAAAGATTACATCTAAAAAATTTTTTACAGTGTTACTGACAATTACAGGCTGTATGGGTATTGCAGGATTGTTTTCAGGAGCTTTTGAACAGATTACAGCAAAAGGGTTGTTGTTTGGATTTTTATCAGGTGTTGGATTTGCAATTTATGATGTTATGAGTAAAAAGGTTTTAGATAAAAATACTTCAGAAACCGTAACATTTTATACATTTTTTATTGCCTCTATTGTAGTTGGATTTATCGTACATCCGCTTGAGATTTTACAGGTAATTATGCAGAATGATTTATTCCTGATTGTAATACTTTATGGTATTGTCGTTTCAGGATTACCTTATATTTTATATGTTTGGGCATTATCTAAAATTGATGCAGGTATTGCGGCAATTGTATCAACATTTGAGCTGGTTACAGCGGTGTTTGCGGGTATAATTTTATATCATGAACCATTAAACATGATAACAATTTGTTCTATGATTGCAATTTTACTTGCCGTATTCATCTCCAATTATACATTTCAGAAAAGAAGATGGTAACTGAATGAAATGGCGAAATTATGAAGTATTTTAATATTTTATTTTAGTAAATGTTTATATGAACAGATTGACAAGTATGCGAAGTATTAGTATGATGAATATTATAAAATACATAGATTGTGAATCAGAAATGATTGTATGTAGCAAGAAGAGGGGAATTTTTATGGAATTTAATTATACACCTAAATATCCAGTACAGACACTTCAAAAAGCTATCGAAATACTAATGTACATCAAAGAAAATGGATCTTCAGATGGACTTACAATTGCAGAACTGAGTGAAAAGCTGGATATGGGAAAAAGTGTTGTTCATAGAATTTTAGATACACTGTATGCGTATCGTTTTGTGGAAAAGACGGACAAAAATGGAGCTTATCGTTTAGGCTGGGGGATTTATGAGATTGCTCAAACGATACCGTTGCATCATAGTTTGAATGAAGATGTGTACCGGAAAATTATGGAGAAGCTATGCAATGAATTTCAAGAAACTGTAAATCTTGGGATTTATAATAATGGTGAAGTGGTGATTATTTGTAAAGTTGAACCTGATCGAAGAGTTCGTTCTAATATTGAGGTTGGTGAAAGAGAACCATTGTATGCAACAGCGTTAGGAAAACAATTTCTTTCAGAATTTACTAAAGATAAAGTAAGGGAGTATTTTGAAACAGTCCAATTAAAGAAACTGACAGAGAATACGATTGTAGATTTGGATAAAATGTATGAGGAATTAAAAAAAGTCAGAATGAATGGAGTTTCTATAGATAATCAAGAGTATAGTGAAGATTTGATTTGTACAGCAGCACCAATTTATAATTATGAAAATAAGATTGTTGCAGCTTTAAGTATCAGTGTACCTGAAAGTCGATATACCGAAAAAAAATCTAAGGAGATTGTTAATTCATTAAAAGAAGCAGCTATGGAAATTTCTGAGTTTCTTGGATATTAAAGTTTTTATCATGAAAAATAAGCAGTAAGATTTATTTCTTACTGCATTTTTATTTTTCTAAATGTAATATATAAAATGATTTACGATTTGCTGCTTCGTAGTTTTGCAAAAATTTGACCAATATTTAGTTTATTTAAGCTTCTAGTGCTATTCTCTTTCTCTGAATCATATGCAAACGCTTTTTTCCTATGTTGTTACATAAAGAAATTATTTCTTGTAAGTTGGCATTTATAAGAGTGTGATTTTATGGTAATCTCAATGATTTTTCAAATCGTTTAGGTGTTTTCTAAAAGAAAAGTTAATACAAATAATCATGTTTGATTTTATTATGTTCTGTTTTTCATAGGAAAACATAGTGAAAAGATTTATAAGTCATTTTTTCAAGGACTATATAATAGAAACCGAAGAGGAAAATTCGCTAGCATTTTTTTATTTATATTTTACAATATACTGAGTTTATGATAAAATAGACATATAGAAAATAAAATAACTATCAGCCCTCATCCGCGACCAGCGGTCGCGTATTCGAGTCGCGTTTCAGCCGTTTTTCCATATCTATTTTTTCTTAGAAGGAATATTCAAAATGTGCTTCCTATTCTTTCATAAAAGATTGCGAAAATTAAATTATCCTTATATGAATAAATTATTCTGAATTAAATAATAATCAAAAACAAGATTATTTGAATCTGAATAATCTTGTTTTTTTATGGCAAAATTTTCTGATTTTCAGCATTCCTCGATTTGGCACAAATTTTGCTTTATAGATTGACAAAGAAATCAAAAGGAGTTGTGGCCATGAATGCATAGAAAACACCAAGATTCTGGATTTATCCGAAAAGCAAACCGTCAGTTTAGCAACGTTGTACCTTTCATCTTATGGTACGGAAGTGACAAAAGTTGAGCGGCCGGATGGCGGGGACAAAGCGAGAAGTTGGGAACTTATCAATAAAGGTGATAGCTTGTATTTCAATTACCTGAATCGTGGGAAAAAGAGTATCATTTTGGACATTACCACAGCAGAAGGGACAGAAATTTTGGAAAAATTGCTTCCTTTCTATGACGTCATTTGTGTAGGTGCAGAAGCGGGTTATATGGAGTCTTTGGGACTTGGTTATGGCAAACCTGATATTATTTATGCTTCTTATTCCTATTATGGGGAAACATGATCTTATAAGAATAAGCCAGTCAACTCTCTTACAGCACAGGCAAAAGGTGTTGCCATGGATATGACTGGTGTCCATAACGCATACTCCGTTCAATCTGCGCCGTCCATTGCAGAGCATGACAGTGCCGCATATTTTGCCACGCGAATTGTTATGGATCTTATTGATTGGAATATCAGAGGAATTGGTCAGAAAGTAGATATTGCACTGTTGGATTCTATCTATTCCTGTATCGAAGAAGCGCCGGCAGCTTTTTCTACTGTGAGAGAAGCACATAAAAGAAAAGGTAATTTCGAAAAAGTTCTGTGATGCACTGGAATTAGAGGATTTAAAGGAAGATTCGAGATTGAAGGCGGAAGAACAGATTATATGAACATTCTTCGCCAGATTCTGGCAAAACCATTGTCTGTTTATACAAAAATGGAAATAGAAAATAAATACAGAACACAAGGCATTCCATGTTGTACAGTTTTGAAAATCTATGTCTGATTCCATATATACTGATACCATGAAAAAGTATTTTTCAACGAATATTTAGAACGGTAGAAAATTTGGTATGTTCTTACAGTTGAATTTCCTACCGTTTTGTTTGAGAAATTAAAAAAAACTTGTAATGTTTTAGGATTTCGATTGTTATTATAGTGAAAGGTGGTGAAGATGGGTGGACTTTGAAAGTGTATATCAACGATATTTCAAAGATGTTTTTTTGTTTTTGCGAAGCATATCGGCCAGCGAGGATATGGCAGAGGAAATCACACAGGAAACTTTTACAAAAGCACTGAAGGCAATCGACACTTTTGACGGCAGGAAAGATATACGTGCGTGGCTGTTTACCATTGCGAGGAATACATACTATACTCATTGTAAACGCCAGAAAATATATGTTGAAGAAGATATAGAGAATATGCATCTGGTTAATCAGGAGGCTTTTACCAGTAAAATCATAGACGAAGAAAGTGCGCTGCTTGTTCATCGTTTTCTTCATCATATGAGAGAACCATATAAAGAGGTTTTTACTTTGCGCGTATTTGGCGAGCTTCCTTTTGAAAAGATTGCGGTGTTATTTGGAAAAACACCCAATTGGGCCCGTGTGACATTTTATCGTGCGAAAAAAGAAATTATCGAATATATGGAGGGGATAGAGAATGGAAAAAATCAGTTGTAATATTGCAAGGGATTTATTGCCGTTATATATAGAAGGAATTTTGAGTGAAGAAACAGCGCAAGTTGTTGAGATGCATTTGCAGACCTGTAAGAGCTGCAAAAAAGATTTTGAAACCATGCGTCAGGAGTTTGTTTTTCCGTCTGCGCCCAAAATTCAGGAGGAAAATGAAAGAATATTAAAAGAACTGAAGCGTCAGCTAAAAATTAAGAGAATATTGACTGCGGTTGTTGCGGTTTTTGTGACTGTGGCTGTTGTTATATCAGGTTATTTGGTATACACAAATGTCGGGGCTGTACATAATTTTTTCACGGAAGACAGCACAGTTATATTGCGGGATATTCATACAGGAGATACATGGGAGCCACTCTATATTGAGGAGAATGAATATTTGAATTATGATCGCTTGATCTGTAAAAAGAAGATGGTTGTCCACATTGACAGTGCATCGGCAGTTACTTTTAGAATCAGTGATACAGATGGGAATATTGTCATAGATGAGCAGACTCTTGAACCGGGAGAAGGCGCTTCCCTAAAGGAATTGAAACGCAATACAGACTACAAAGTGGAAATAAAAACAGAAGGGGATTTTGTTTTGCTCCGATTTGTATAACTGAAATGATAAAATAAGCAAGGTTCTTCGTGATCAAATATCACAGAAGAACCTTTTTATTATAAAAAATGATCCTTCCATAATTAAGAATTTTGAAATAGCTTTCTTTCAGCCTTTATGGTAAGATTGACAAAATAAAAGGGCATAGATAATGAAATAAAGGGGGAGTACGAATGAAGCGCATCATGAAGATTTTTATCATTGGCGTTTGTATCGGCATCGCAGCATTGATTATTCAAAAATCATTTCATATTAATGAGGATGTATTCATGCGTGGCTATTACATTGCTGCGATTGTTATTGTAATTGGTGCTGTGTTATTTAACATGCTGTATAATCGATATTACTTCAAAAAGGTAAGAGCGTTGTCGGAACAATTCCTTGAGGAGAAACCACAGGAGTATATTGATGGGATACAGGTATTGCTGAAAACTGCCAAGGGACGATATTTGCGGAATATCCTGCGCCTAAACTTGACAGCAGGATATATGGAGCAAAAACGATTTGAGGAAGCAATGCAGATATTGGAAGAACTGCCTGATAGACAAAGAAAAGGTGCCATTGTAAATGTGGTTTATTGTATCAATCTTTTCATTTGCTATTTCGAAACCAATCAGTATGAAAAAGCCATCGCATTATATCATGAGAATTCTCGGCTCATTGAGAAATTTCGATATAGTAAAAGCTATGGTGCCAATATTGCTATACTGGATGTGTTGGCTATGGTGATCCGCAAACAATACCAAGAAGCGGAAGATCTGCTGGAAAAAGCAAAACAAATATATGATACACCGCAATTTCAAAAAGCCTTTCAAGAAATTTCCGGTAAGTTGAATGGAATAAAAGACAAGACTACATAAATATCAAAAAACTGTTGACACTCATTTATATGCGAAAAGGTCAGCGGTTTTTTTATTTTAAAAATTTCCGGCTGAGATGGAAATCAAAGAGGAAGGAACTTCATAAAATCCGTTGTGTTTGTGCAAATGATGAAAAAATGCATAATAATATCCTTTGTGCTTAGGAAAGTTTGTGCAAAAAGTTTTGTTAGCACTCTTTACAAGTGAGTGCTAACAATGTATAATAAGATCGTATTCAAAAGGAAATAACCTAAATTTTGAATAGATTCTAAATGGAGAAAGGTGGAATGGTTATGAACTTACAAAAATTTACACAGAAATCTCTGGAGGCCATTCAAAACGCCCAATCTATGGCAGTGGAATATGGAAACCCCCAGATGGATCAACAGCATCTGCTGGTGACATTGCTGACGCAGGATGAAGGTTTGATCCCGCAGCTGATGCAAAAAATGAATGTGAATGTAAACGGTTTGCTTCAGGCAGCGGAAAATGAAGTGAAAAAACTGCCAAGAGCAACGGGCGGACAGACATATGTTTCTTCTGACTTGGAAAAAACACTGACAGCAGCAGAAAGGCTGGCAGAAAACATGACTGACGAATATGTATCCGTAGAACATATTTTCATGGCAATGGTAAACAGTCCCAATGCGGCACTGAAAGATATTTTCCGTCAGTATAACATCACCAAAGAAGGCTTTATGAAAATCCTGGCAACAGTACGGGGCAATACTCGTGTGACCAGCGATTCTCCCGAAGCAACTTATGATGCTTTGAAGAAATACGGCACTGACTTGGTGGAAAAAGCAAGAAGCAAAAAACTGGATCCAGTTATTGGCCGTGACGATGAAATCCGTAACGTCATCCGTATTCTGTCCAGAAAAACCAAAAATAACCCGGTGCTCATCGGTGAACCCGGTGTCGGTAAAACAGCCATCGCGGAAGGTCTTGCACAGCGTATTGTCAAAGAAGATGTTCCCAACAGTCTGAAAGACAAAACCATTTTCTCTCTGGATATGGGCGCCCTCATTGCTGGCGCAAAATTCAGAGGTGAATTTGAAGAACGTCTGAAAGCCGTTTTGAATGAAGTCAAAAAGAGCGAAGGTAAAATCATTCTGTTCATTGATGAACTGCATACCATTGTTGGTGCAGGGAAATCAGATGGTGCCATGGATGCAGGGAACCTGTTAAAACCTATGCTGGCAAGAGGGGAACTGCATTGCATCGGTGCAACCACACTGAATGAATATAAACAGTATATCGAAAAAGACCCTGCTCTGGAACGTCGTTTCCAGCCTGTTATGGTAAACGAACCTACGGTGGAAGATACCATCGCAATTCTGCGTGGTCTGAAAGAACGGTATGAAGTATATCATGGTGTTAAAATTCAGGATCAGGCAATGATTGCGGCTGCGACATTGTCCAACCGTTATATCTCTGACAGATTCCTGCCAGATAAAGCCATCGACCTGGTGGATGAAGCTTGTGCTATGATTCGTACAGAAATGGATTCCATGCCCACAGAACTGGATATTATCCAGAGAAAGATCATCCAGCATGAAATCGAAGAAGCGGCACTGAAAAAAGAGGATGATAAACTGTCCAAAGAACATCTGGAAGAAATCCAGAAAGAACTGGCAGAAATGCGTGACCAGTTTGCAACTTTGAAAGCAAAATGGGAAAACGAAAAAGATGCCATTGGTGTTGTTCAGAAACTCCGTGAACAGATCGAAGATGTGAACGCGGAAATCGAAGCTGCTGAACGGAAATATGATCTGAACAAAGCAGCAGAACTGAAATATGGCAAACTGCCTCAGCTCCAGAAAGAACTGGAAGAAAAAGAACGGGAAGCTGAAGAAAACGGCAACAAGAATACATTGCTGCGTGATAAAGTAACCGAGGAAGAAATTGCTCGTATCATCGAACGCTGGACAGGTATTCCTGTTGCGAAATTGATGGAAGGCGAACGTGAAAAACTGCTCCATCTGGAAGATATCCTTCACGAAAGAGTGGTAGGACAGGATGAAGCTGTTCAGAAAGTTGCGGAAGCAATCCTGAGAAGCCGTGCAGGTATCCAGAGTCCTAACAGACCTATTGGTTCCTTCATGTTCTTGGGCCCCACAGGTGTTGGTAAAACAGAACTGGCAAAAACATTGGCAGAATGCCTGTTTGATGATGAAAAGAATATGGTCAGAATCGATATGACTGAATATATGGAAAAATTCAGTGTGTCTCGTCTGATTGGTGCGCCTCCCGGATATGTAGGTTACGAAGAAGGTGGTCAGCTGACAGAGGCTGTTCGGAGAAAACCTTATTCCGTAATCCTGTTCGACGAAGTGGAAAAAGCACATCCTGATGTGTTCAATATTCTGCTTCAGGTATTGGATGATGGTCGAATCACAGACTCTCAGGGCAGAACCGTTGACTTCAAGAATACCGTTATCATCCTGACAAGTAATTTGGGCTCCAATTATCTGCTGGAAGGCATTGATGCCAACGGCGAAATTACCCAGGAAGCAAGAAATCAGGTAGAAGAACTGCTGCATCATTCCTTCCGTCCTGAATTCCTGAACAGACTGGATGAAATCGTGTTCTACAAACCTCTGACAAAGGATAACATCACCCATATCATTGACCTGATCATGAAAGATCTGAACAAACGTCTGGCAGATAAACAGCTGAAATGTGAACTGACAGAACGTGCGAAAGATTATATCGTAGAAACTGGGTATGATCCTGCCTTTGGTGCAAGACCTTTGAAACGTCTGGTACAGCGTGACATCGAAACACTGCTGGCACGGAAGATTATTGCCGGTGATATTGATCAGGGCACAACCTTGGTAGTAGATGTAGAAAACGGCGAATACAGCGTTACAGCGAAATAAAATCTGTTCTTTGCAATGACCTCAAAAGAATAGAGAAACCCCATGGAATGACAGAAAACTGTCGTTCCATGGGGTTATTGTTTTGTGGGGAAAACTTATTTCTTTTTCTGTTCCACGGTACTTACAAAATTTCTCAGGTCTTCCATGGAGCAGATGGAGCTGCTGTTGTTGGATAATGCAATCTGTGTGGTGTCGGGTAAGCCTTTATAAAAATGTTTCGCACGTTCGTTGTGCAGCAGTAAATCTGCAAGATCTTGATATTTTTGTCCAGCCATGTCTGTATGCCTCCTTTTTGTTTGTCAGGATTATTCTGCGCAAAAAATATGACTTTTATGCGGTTTCTTTCTTGAGTGGATTGCTGCTTTTTGGTATACTAAAGCAAGGTGATTGCTTATGTTGAAAAAATATAAAACCATTCTGGCGCAGGCGGAAGCGGAAATTGTGGAAAAGAAATCCCGTTTTATCGCTACTGTTCGCCCTGTAAAAACAGAAGAAGAAGCCAGAAGTTTTATCGAAGAATTGAAAAAGAAATATTGGGATGCAACCCATAATGTTTTCGCTTATCAGATTGGTGAAAGAAATGAAATTCAGCGTTTCAGTGACGATGGAGAACCACAGGGAACAGCAGGTATGCCGGTGTTAAATGTTCTTAAAGGGGGAGATGTGAAAGATACCGCTATTGTGGTAACAAGATATTTTGGCGGTACGCTTCTTGGTACTGGCGGTCTGGTGCGTGCCTATGGAAAAGCCGCAAAAGAAGGATTGCTGACAGCTGGAATTGCAGAATTGGTTCTGTATAGTCGTTATTTTGTGACTGTGGATTACACAGACTCCGGAAAGGTACAGTACGAAATTTTGCAGGATGGACATGTGCTCCATGATACTCAGTATACGGATCAGGTGCAGTTTTGTGTGCTGGTAGAATCGGAACAGTCCGAAGCCTTCGAAAAGAAGATGTTGGATATTATGAAAGGCAAACAGACTGCCGAAAAGGTGGATGAAGTCTTTGGTGTTTGGCAAAATGGCGAACTTCAGTTGACAGAATCGTAGTTTTATCTTGTTTTTTCGATGAAAAAATGATAAAATATTTTGGTGAATTTTAATCGAGGAGGGTTATGAATGTCTGGACATTCTAAGTTTGCGAATATTAAACATAAAAAGGAAAAAAATGATGCTGCCAAAGGTAAAGTATTTACCATGCTGGGCAGAGAAATTCAGGTTGCAGTAAAAGCTGGCGGCCCCGATCCCGCTGTAAACGGCAAACTGCGTGATGTAATCGCAAAATGTAAATCTAACAATATGCCCAATGATACTATCGAAAGAAGTATCAAAAAAGCAGCTGGTAATGAAGAAGGCGTAGAATACGAACTGGTGACATATGAAGGTTATGGCCCCAGCGGTGTAGCAGTTATCGTAGAAGCGCTGACAGATAACAGAAACCGTGCGGCTGCAAATGTAAGAAATGCATTCACAAAAGGCGGCGGTAACATGGGTACCAACGGTTGCGTATCTTTCATGTTTGACCAGAAAGGTCTGATCGTGATTGATAAAGAAGAAGTAGAAATGGATGAAGAAGAACTGATGATGGCAGCTCTGGATGCAGGCGCAGAAGACTTCGCAGCAGAAGAAGACAGCTACGAAATCACAACTTCTCCTGATGACTTCTCTGCAGTACGTGAAGCTCTGGAAGCAGCAGGCATTCCTATGGCAAGCGCAGAAGTGACAATGATTCCTCAGACATATACAGAACTGAAATCTGATGAAGATATCAAGAAAATGAATAAATTGCTGGATATGCTGGATGATGACGATGATGTACAGAATGTATATCATAACTGGGATGAGTGATCAAAATAGATGACATAGCTGCAAAGTCAGTAAAATCAAGGCTTTCAGCGGTTTTTGAGGGCGATTTTCAAAGCTCCCAAAATTCGAATTTTATAGATGACATAGCGTTTTCGGAGTCAAAAAACGATTTTGAGGCAGTGAGATAGAAAAAATCTCACTGCCTTTTTTCGTTTCTGAAAATCAACAAAAAGTGGTTTCCCCAAATATAACCATTTTTGAAAAAATTATTTCGACAAATTTTGGAGGAGGTAAAAATCTTGAAGGAAAATGTCATTAAAGTGCTAAAAGTAAAGCCACATGAACATCCCGGAGTTTGCGCGCCGCAAATACGTTGGAAGCGATATGGAATCAGAATTATATATACAAAGTGTTTGTGCCAAGGGAATCTTTATTAGTTTTATTTACAAAAATTATTGGTTATATCCTAAAGAAATTTACTAATTATTTATTTTATGATTAATATTGAGACTAAAAATTATATAGTAAATTTTTTATTTCCTAAGAGTAGAAATATTTCATAACCCTATGCAAAATAAACGTTGTATCTTTTCAGGACTGCTAAATTTAGACAGAAACGTGTTATATTTACCAACTTACGATTTTATTAAAAATTTAGTATATAGTTTAAGAAAAATATTTGAGATTTAGGAGGTTAAAAATGAAAAAGAGAATGCTTACTAGAATTATGACATTTATTTTGTCAATGGCACTTTGTTTTAACTTAGTCCAAACACCTGTATTTGCACAAGAAAATACCTTTGATGTAAGAGAAAATGAATTTGAGGTAAACAATACCCAAACACAAGAAAAATTTTATTCTATAACGATTAGAAATGATATTACAGGTGAGATATCAACACATGAATTGCTTTTTCTTGACGATGGTAGTACAATTCTTGATGAGGTTATTTCGCAAAATTTAGGTTCTGAGTTCACTTTGATTGACATTGAGGAACAAAGTTCAACTTTTTCTTCTGAAAAATTATATTTTGCAGAAGAAGGTTCGATTCAACCTTATGCGATTGAAACATTATTTGATATTGGCTGTCTGGTCATTTCTGCAAAAGAATTTTATAGTAATCCGTCTATTTGGAACGGTATGTTTGTTATACTAGATGGCGCATCTGTAGTTTTACCATTTGTGCCTTCTGTCAGTGGTGCGACGAGACTGATAAAAAATAGTGGTAAATTACAAGATTCCCTAAAACATGGCGTAAAAACATATAGGGAACTTCAAAAGGTATCTTCTGATTTGTACCAAGCTCATCATATAATGCCTAAAAAGTTTGCGAAATTGTTTGGCTTTGATAATCACAGAGATATGTTTAGTATAATCATCAAAAAGACAGATCACAGTAAGATAACAGCTAAATTCAATAGTAATAGGTATGGATTAAATGGTCCGGCAGATGGTTATTCACGTTCTTATGTAAAGCGTCAAGCTGAAAGAATATATAAAGATTTATATCAGGAAACTGGTGATGAACTATATGATTTTATGGCGAGGTTTATAGCAGAAAGTGATTGTTATGGTGTGCGCTAGGAGGAAAAAATGTCTTTGGAAAGTATTTTACATATTATTTATGACATGAAGTCTAAAGTTATAGATGTAGAAAGCGATATGGTGGATAGTTCATTGCCCAATGTTGCTGTAAGTGATAAAGAATTAGAGGAGATAGAACAAGAGTGCGGAATTATATTTCCTGAAGCATACAAATTATTTTTGAAAAATTATGGAAATGGAGGGTTTTATTTATTTGGTGTAGAGCCAATGATTGGCATAGGTGAAAATGTAACCCCTAATTTGAATAAGTACAAAAATTCTGCAAAAATTTTAGGAGAAAAAGATGAGAAAAAAACTGTTTGTATTTTTCCAGAGAAAAGAAAGGTTTCTTTAAAACAGTTGGTTCCCTTTACTTATGGAGGAGCTTTGGAACTTTCTAGTGACCATTGGGTATTTATTTGTGATAAAGAATACGAGAACCATAATTATCCAATAGGATATATCACTCAAAGTTCAGAAGATATTATCTGTGTATTGGATAGTTTTGAAAAATGGTTGGAGATTTTTTGGGATGGAAATAAGGACAAAAAACATATATATCTACCAGTAATTCATTTATTGTATGAGGATTATAAAAAAAGAATGGAATTATTGGATGCAAGTCATTCTGAATTGGAAAATATGTTTCAGTGGAATGAAAAAAATGTCAGCAAATCTCTTTAGAATACTGTTATGAATTTTGTTATTGAAACGGCAGATTAGTATTAAAAAACAGTTTAATATTTTAACTTGCTGTTACTTTATAAACAATATGAATTTTGGAATAAGATAACAATTTATCTTTATAAGAGAAACGCTTTTTGGGCAGTGAGATAGAAAAAATCTCACTGCCTTTTTCGTTTGTGAAAATCGATAAAAAGTGGTTCCCCAAAATATAACCATTTTTAAAAAATTTTTTTTCGACAAATTTTGGAAGGGGGTGATAATCTTGAAGGAAAATGTCCTTAAAGTGCTTAAAGTAAAGCCTCATGAACATCCTGAAGTCTATATGCTGAAAAATACATTGGAAGCAATGCAGGAAGCAGTGGGAGGATATATTGACATCATAGGATTAGATGGTAGTGTATGCATCCTATTAAATGATGAGGGAAAATTGATAGGCTTGGAAGGTAACAGGAGAATCGGCAGCGATATCATCGTTGGCGATTTTTTTGTTTGTGGCAGTGACGAGGAAGGTAACCTGACATCATTGAGTGAGGAGGAGTTGGATAAATACACAAATTTTTTTTATGAGCCACAGGAGTTTACAAAAGAAGAAATTGAAGAAACAACTGTGATTGAATTTTACACATTTGAATGAAAAAGGAGGATTTATATTATGAAAAAAACAAACACCACATCCGAAATTAGAGAGTACACTACAAATATAGATGAACCTATTGTAATCTCCAGAAGTCTTCTGGAAAAAGCAGGTATCAATCCTTATGCGGATATCAATATTCATTTGCAGAATGGCTCCATCCTGATTCAGCCGAAAAGCATTCTTGGAAGACTTCCAGAGGAACTACTTTTGTTCTATGAGGAAATGGGCTTTTCCAGACAAATGGTAGAAATTGTTTTGAACAAATATGCCGAAGAAGCTGGAGGTTTTGATGAATTGCAAAGAAAATTGCAGGAAGAAGTCAAACAGGAATGATAAAGGTGAGAAAATGCGAAAAATAACAGACTTAAGAGGAATCAAAGATACCGCAAAAGTATTCCTACACATGAATATAGAAGAAACAAAGTTTTCGCCGTTGGTCATTAAGCATCCGTTTACAGATTCAGCGATGGTTTGTCTGTCGCAGACTGACGGCGAAATTGCCTTTGCCAATATTATGGAAGATACAAAGGCATTTACCCTATGGAAAGAACAAGTGGAAAAGCAGATTGATACTGCGGAAGATGTGTTTGGGGTATACCACTTCATGACAAAATCTTATTTGCTTGCTTTTTTAAAATATACGGAATCATACTTGTCCAGAGAGGACTTTTCCAAAATGCTTGCAGACATCTGAATTCGGACAGAAGCACCTAATCTTGATCCCAACTTCAAGCAGAAAGAACTGCTGGATCTGTTCCGTAAATCAAAACAGGAGGAGATGATGACAGAAGATGAAATAGAAACACTGCGAAGCCTGCCGGAAACAGTATCGGTTTATCGAGGCGTGACCTCATATAATGCAGGCAAGGTCAAAGCCTTGTCCTGGACACTGGATCAAAAGGTTGCCCAATGGTTTGCCAATCGATTTGGAGAAAACGGTACTGTTTATGAGGCGGAAATTTCAAAGGAACATATTTTAGCGTTATTTAAAGGAAGAAATGAGTGGGAGGTGATTGTGGAACCAGATCATTTGCTTCAGTTATCAGAAGCTTTGGAAGAAAATATGGAAGAACCACAGTTATAAAAACGTGATGGCAGGAACATGAACATTCATGTTCTTTTTTTGTGCCAGAAAGGAGATAGAAATGAAAAGAAAGTATCTGCAGAAGAATAAACAGCGACCGGCGAAAAAGCTCCCACCGGCGAAAAGAACTCAACCTATCAAAAAAGTTAAGTGTTACAGACGCTTTGAGCAGAAATGAGAAAAGGAATATGTATAGAAAGGAATGGTCTACAAAAGTATGTGATTGTGGCAGTAACTGAATTTAAAATGAAGAAACAAGACGATAACATATCTAAAGTTAAGAGCAGACATATTGTCTGTTTTTTTATTACCTATTTTAAGGAGGAATTATATATGATTCGTTTGTATGTGGCAAGTGAAAAGTTGGTAAAAGAGGAAAAAGACATCTGTGTCAGATTGGTGCTTCCGGTAGAAGAAAATGAAATCTGGATCGCTCTTCAGAAGGCAGAAATGGAATCATTAGATGACTGCGAGATTTCAGATGTAGAGTGTGATGTGGAAGAAGCGCAAGAGTTTTTGTGTTCTTTGGAGATCAGCAGAGTCAATATTTTTGAACTGAATGTTTTTGCCGGTCTTCTTTCCGCATTGCCAGAAGATGAATTGATGCTTTATCGAGAAAAATTAAAAGATAAGCAGCCCAAAAGTCTCGAAGAAGCCATTTATGAGATTTGACGTAGGCAGAAAAAGTTGAAAGGAGGTGTAGCCGTTGAATGAAGTGATAAAGCAAATGCAGAAAAGAATTGTGGAAGGCATACAGCTTCCAGATAAGAAACAGCAAAATCAGTTAAGAAAAGATGTGGAACAAGCACTGCAGGAAAGCATCAAAGATTTAGCAGAGCATGGCGGTGGACCAAAAGCGGAAGACAGGTTTTGGAAACGTTTGGAGAAGATCATTGCGGATGATCCAAGAAATCGTATTTTATACCTACAGTCCCATGATTTTCATTCTTTCTGGCAGTATACGGAAAACTGGTACAGTTGCTATCCGCCGAACTTAAGCGAGGAAGAAAGAGATAAAGCTCTTGGTTACGCAGAATTTAAAAGAAAAAACGTGGAAAACAGAGAAAGGTATATGACCGTATATTTCCCATGCGGCAGAATTGGTTTGAAGGGCTTTTTTGTAGACAATAAATTACCTGAAAGCTGTGGGTATACGGTTTATGGAGTTTATTGCGAAAATGAAAAAACATATACCATAGGAGAAATACTTGAAAAACTGCCAAAAGAAGAAATAGATGTATTTCAGCTTAACGAGCTATTTTGCAGGTTTGATAAGCTGCCGAAAGAAATGCAGCGTGTATATGATTTGACGCTTCAATTAAAAGAACCGAGAAATGTAAAGGGAATGATTGATCTTATGGAACATCTTCCGGAAGTCTGTGTGGTAAACGGCATCCAAAATGAAAGGCAGTTAGGCGAGTTTTTGGTGGAAAATGAACTTTTTGATGTTTCATTTCCCGATGAAGTTTTGCCATATCTGGATTACGCAAAAATCGGCAGGGAACATATGCAGACACATCAGGGGAAACTCATTCAAGGTGCTTATGTGGAAGATACTTCCGCTGAGAATGTAAATCAATTCAGCCAAGAATCAAACGAAGAAAATGACCAAAGTGATGATTATGAAATGAAGCTGTAACAGGAAGGAGTGACAGAGATGGATAAAGGTTCATAGAAACGAGGCGATGAAATATGATAAACAGTATGATTCCATGGATTGGTGGAAAACGATTGATGCGTGAGTTCCTCATTGCGCGTTTCCCACCGTATTATGATAAATATGTGGAAGTATTCGGTGGTGCTGGTTGGGTGCTTTTCGCCAAAAAGCCGGAAAGGTTCGAGGTGTATAACGATGCCAATTCTAATTTGACCAATATGTTCCATGTGGTAAAACATAAGCCCATGAGCTTTGTAAAAGAGCTTGGTTTTTTGCCGCTGAACAGCAGAGCTGAGTTTGATTTGATGCTGGATTGGCATAGAAAGCAGGATTTTTCACTGCCATATCAGACAGAAGAAATGGCACTGGCAAAGATTTATCTTTCCCCCATAGATTTTCGGGAGTATAAGGAACTGATCACAACGCAAGCTGAACTGGGCGATGTCAGGAGAGCAGCCACATTTTATAAGCTGATCCGCTACAGCTATGCGGCAGGTGGAAACAGCTTCAATGGTCAGCCGGTAAATATCGCCCAGACATACCGCACCATATGGCTTGCCAACCGCAGGCTGAATGAAAACGGCGTGAAGAGCGACAGTGAGATGTTGATGGCTGGCGGAAATCCAGGCAAAGGCGTGATCATACAGAATAAAAGTTTCGAGGTCATCATCGCTTTGTATGACAGTCCAATGACTTTCTTTTATCTTGATCCACCATACTTTGGGACAGAAAAGCAGTATGAGGAATTGTTTACATTGGAACTGCATTATCTTCTGCGTGAAGTGCTGGGGAAGATAGAAGGATTTTTTATGCTTTCATACAATGACTGCGAGTTTATTCGTGAGCTGTATAAAGATTTTTATATCACGCCTTTTGAACGGCTCAACAGCATAGCACAGAAATATACACCAGGGGGGATGTTCAAAGAACTTGTGATTACAAACTACGATCCAAATCTGAGATCAAACAGTCAGCCAAAACAGCTGACACTGCTTTGAAAAAAGGATTCTATTTTGGAGTTTTTATTGAATGAAGGAGGTATGGATATGACAATCAATTGTTTCAAAACAGTTAGTGCAAAGGGAACGATTTATCTGCCTGTGGCACTCAGAAGATTCGTTGGAATCCATGAGGATGATGTGGTGCAGATAACCGGAAGGGGTGGGATCATTTTAATCAATAAAGCGGAAGTGACTGCGGAGAATCCTGTGGAGGTGCTGCAGGCAGATTTCCAAAAAGAAAAGGAGGATACGGAAAAAGAACGAAATCAGATCAAAAACAGAATCAAGCAGTTGTTAAGCGAAGGAAAGTCCTTAGATGAAGTTTTGGACGAAGTCCTTCGCTTTTTGTTTTGAAAAGAGGTGATAAGCCATGGACATTGAAAAAGCATTGAGGCAGTATCAGAAAACAAAGGATTTTTCTGATGACTGCCAGAGGAAAAAAACAGAACTTTTTGATGATTTTCATGTTCTCCCCGATGACCTGACCATAGAACACAGGGTGCTGGAGGAGAAAAGGAAAGAATTAGAAGAAAGGAGGGAATCCGTATGAAAAAAGCAATCTTATGTCTGATTGCGGCAGTATCATTGCTTCTGCCTGTATCGGCTGTGGCATCTCCTGAGCGTGTAGAAACGCCGATACAAGAGGAAAATGCAACTGAAAACACAATGCCTGTACCAATCTCCGTGGAAAGGAAAAACATAGACGGTGTGGAATATCTGGTCAAGGTTTATGATCTGCCGGCAGATACACCACAGGAGCAGCTGGTGGAAGAAGACTTTGTATTGGAAGATTTCTTGTTCAGCTATATCGCAGCGGATAAACAGATCAATGAGAATAAGGCAACGAAAGAAGTCATAGAAGACGCTAAGGCAGAAGGCGGTTCCAAAAATCTGGAAGATGTTATCAAACTCTTTCCAGCAACAAAAACATACGATAAAGATGGATATCAGGGTACATTGACACTGGATACCGGCAGCATCGTCACAGAGGTGGCAGGCTATACCACCAGGAATTATACGGTATCTGCCACAAAGGAATACCCAGGCTTGATGTATGCCGATCCTTCTTATGTTGCCCAGTCAACAGTAAAAGACGGATATACATTGCCCTTGACCAATGTCAGCTGGACCGTTATGGGAACATCCCTTGCCGGAGATACTTTGGTACCCACAGAGTATAAGGCAGTAGCTACTTATTCAAAAACATTCAGCTCGCAGGTGCCTACGGGCTATGTATCCACAGCAAGGTACAAAGGCAATGTAACAAAGACAACGGCAGATACGGCAACCTTTACCATTACTTACGCAGGAAAACTGATGGAAAATGGAATGCCGCCAGTATTAAAAGCAGTAACAGGCATTATTGCGGTACTGCTTTTGGGCTGTGCCATTGCCATGCTGTTGCTTTATCTGAAAAACAGGCAAGGGGCTGATGTGTATAATCTCATTGACAAAGAGTATATCTGCATCGGAAGACAAAATGTCAATCCAAAACAGCCTGTGATTGATTTGAATGAGTTTGAGGACTTGATTCAAAGCAATGTATTCCAGTTTGTGCTGGACAAGAAAATAACAAAGGCGCTTTTCGGCAGGAACATCAGTGTGACCTATAAAGACATGACAGTCAAGCACAGAGTCAATGAGAAAAAAGGAGAATATCGATTTGAACTGGATTTGGGAGGTGTGTTGGATGCGGAATAGAGTGAAAAAGTTTAAAATTTCTGTCCCAAGTATTATAAAAACAGCAATGGTTTTCCCTATGATTTGCGGAGTTTTTTTCTGCGTTCCAGCTTATGCTCTTGACTCAGATTTGAGTTACAATTACAAAACAGAGAATCAAGAGGAGTTTGTTATTGTGGGAAAATCCAATATCAACATCCAAGGGGAGATACCGGATTATCTCAGGGATATTTATGATGTATCACCGCAGACAGTCTATGATTCAGAGTATGGCGCCAATGTAGTGGAGCCAAATGCACCATCCATTAACAACACTACATACGCACCAACCAATGCACCAATCAATTCTTATACCCAAAGTCCAAACAGTCTGATTACAGGTACAGCCTATGGCGGCGGTACCAGTGGAAGCTACACAGCAGATATTCCTTCAGACGGCTATGTGACAAATGAGATTCCAGAACAGGTATATGACGAAGTTCTACAGTATCCCTTAACAACCATTGAGCAGGTGCGAAACAGCGATGGGAGCATTGGCGTATTGAGAATTCCTGAAATTGGACTGACTGTAACCGCCTATGACGGCGATACATTCACAGCGATGAAAAAAGGTGTGGGACATTTGGCTTCCACTTCCTGCTGGAATGGAAATATCGGTTTGGTAGGACATAACAGAGGTACCAATGACTACTTTGGAAAACTGAAAAAACTTGATATTGGCGATGAAATGACCTATACCACAAAACTTGGCACAAGAACCTATGTGGTAAAATCCATTACAAAGATTGCCGATACGGACTGGTCAAAACTGCAATATACCAGTGACAACCGTCTGACATTGATCACCTGTGTGGAAGATGTGGGCGATCAGCGTCTTTGCGTGCAGGCAGTGCAGAAATAATCTTTTGCTTGCAGTGTAAATGGTTTTCCAATATAAATGATATTGAAAGGAAAACAAGGGGAAGGAGGCGAAATAAATATAGAAAGACTTTGACAGAGATACGGTTTCCAATTGATTCAAAATGCAGTGAAAAAGAAAAAGGAGCGTGAAAAATATGAAAAAACGATTAGCAGCCATATTGGCAGCCACAATGGTATTAGGTACAGCACCAAGTGCTTTCGCTGCTGACCAGATCACAGTTACAGTTGATGGGGAAAAGGTCAATTTTGAGGATCAGCAGCCAGTGAATATTGATAACAGAGTGATGGTTCCTGTAAGAGATGTGGCTGAGAAAATGGGATGGGAAGTCACCTTTGAAACATATCCGGGAAATACCTTGGTTGACGGAGTTTTTCAAGATGAACACCACATTATGATTCAAAAAAATGTGGATGTCGGTAAAGATTTGGGAAGAAACTTCATTTATCTTACGAACATCACGATGGAAACCAACTCTATTCTTGTAGGCAATTCTGGATATTACGCAGAAGAAGAAAAATTAAAAGCCACACCAGTGGTACAGAATGGCAGAACACTACTGGGTGTCAGAGATATCGCAGAAGGACTTCACGCCGATGTTGTCTGGAATAGTGCCACCCAAACAGTAGAAATCAAAACTAAACCAGCAGAACAATTTGCCTACTATAAGGAACTGTTAGATTACGTTGATAGATATGCAGAAGGAACTGCTGAATCTACAGAACCGGAAAAAGAAAAAACGGATTCCCTTACATTTGAGGAAGAACAGCTCCAGAGAGCAGAACAGTATGCTGTAGAACAAAATGCAAAGCGTAATGAGTTCGCTAAAGAAGTTATTGACCGTATCAATCAAGAACGTGAAAAGAATGGGTTAAATAAGCTTCAAATGAATGATGCTTTAATGGAAGCAGCAGATGTAAGGGTAAAAGAAATTGTAACAAACTTCTCTCATACACGCCCTGACGGAAGAAAGGCAAAAACAGCCGCAAATGAAGCAGGGTTTGAAGGAAGCTACATCGGTGAGAATATCACAGGCTTTGCCAATACACCCAAATGGGCTGTAGATAATTGGACGGAATCGGATGGTCATAGAGAAAATTATCTAAATCCCGAATATACTTATACAGGTGTTGCATACCTGTATGATAAAGACAGCGAATATGGCAGTTACTGGGTACAGATATTTGCAAGGTAACAAATAGAAGTGAATAGAGCAGGCAAAAAAGAGATACAAAAATCAATTGTATCTCTTTTTTTAATGCCAAAAATCAATAAGGAGGGAACCCAAATGTGTAAAACAAGAAGAATCATTGCTTTTTTGCTGGCGATGCTTATTGCTATTCCAACAATCTCCTTGTCAACCGTTCATGCTGCAGAAGAAGGCAGTGATATCACCAAAATTACTGTTGTTAAAGGCAAGGATATTAATGATATGCTGTATGGCGGAAAAAAAGTGCTTCATTCCTCCGCATGGTGGTACGATGCGGATGGTAATAAAAATCCAGCATTTTGTGTTGATCCCAATAAGGCTGGTCCTGGAGAATACTTTGCTGGAAAGTATGATTTGAATGTGGCTGGTGCAGAAACAAATGAAAAAGTTGCCGCCATCATCAATAACAGTATTCCATATAAGACGTATCAGGAATTAGGTGTAAACAGTGAAGAAGAAGCCTATGCTGCTACAAAGGCAGCCATTTGGTGTGTGATTGGTGTGTCAAATTATACAAATAAAGATGCGTGGGATTGTCCTAGTAATCCGAATGTAAAAAAATTATTTGACAAACTGGTTGATCTAGCATTGAATAATCCTGAACCAGTAAAAGCAGCAGTATACGGTACGATTAAGGTGGATGAAGAACCAGTGGAAGAAGGAAACTACTTTGTACAGCGTTTTCAGGTAAAGGAAACAAGTAATTCTGGAAAGAAAATCACAAAGTATAAGGTCGAATTGACTGGTGATTATCCAGTTGGAACAATCATTACAGGTAAAGACGGCATCGAAAAAACACAGTTCAAAGGTGATGAAACATTTGCGATTCGTATTCCCAAGACTTCTGTCCCTGTTGGTGGCAGTGTGGAAGCAAATGTAAAGATTTCGGCAAATCTGTATTCCAATGTTATCTTGATCGGCAAGCCTTTGAATGGACTGGATGGCAAAGTGCAGGATATGGAAATCGGGATGCCGAATCAGCCCATTACTATTAATGCCAAAATGGTAATTGGTAAGTCTACTGAAACGGATGAACCCGGTGATGGTAAACTAAAAGTCATCAAGCTGGATGCCACAGATAATGCAACCCCTTTGGCAGGTGTAACATTTGATTGTTATAATGCACAGGGGCATTTAATTGATACAGGTACCACAGATGAATCTGGTATTTGGGAACCAAATATTACGGAGTCTGGTACCTATACGGTAGTAGAACGCTCTACCAATAATAGATATCAGCTGACTGAGCCAACCACTTTGGTCATTACAGTAGAGCCGGATCAAACAGCAACGGCAACATTTCGTGATTATCCGCCGCATATTGTGGTGACAGAAAAAGAAGATGCAGAAACAGGTGAACCTATTCCTGGCGTGCAGTATGAAATCATGCAGATCGATGGAAAAGGTGCATGGAGAGCAACAGGCAAAACCGATGCAGAAGGAAAAATCACATGGCAAGATGTACCAGACGGTACCTATCTTGTAAGAGAAGTATCCACCGTAGAAGGTTATATCTTGGATCAAACACCTCAATATGTGACTGTAAGAAACGGACAGGCTTCCAGCCTGAAGTTCCTCAACAGCAAATTCCCCGGTCTGACTATCACAAAGATCGACCAGCAGACAGGCGAAGTCGTTACCGACCCTGCAACCTTTAAGGTAGAACAGGTAGACGGCAGTTACACAACCACAGTTACAACAGAAAATGGTGTTGCAACACTGAAAAATGTACCAGTAGGTACTTATAAAATCACAGAAGTAACTGCACCTGAAGGATACGCATTGGGCGATTGCCCTCAGACCGTATACCTTGGCAAAGACAAGAATATTCAGGTGGTTATGAAGAACCTGAAGAAACCTGTACTTACCATCGAAAAGATCGACGGACAGACAGGTGATCCAGTACCAGGCACCAAGTTTGAAATCAAGAAATCCGACGGAACTGTGATCGGTACCGTAACAACAGGTGCAGATGGCAAAGTAACAGTCGGTATGGAAGGTGGCGAACTTGGATATCTCGATCCCGATGTATATACTGTAACAGAAGTATTTGTACCAGAGCCTTATGTGCTGACAGGTGAGCATCAGGACATCAGACTGAATGCAGGTGATAGCAAGTCCTTGGTATTTACAAACCTTGAAATGCCTAGTATCACAGTTGAAAAATACGACGAAGAAACAGGTGAAAAATTACCCGGTGCCCAGTTTGCTATTTATGAGCAGGCAGACACCGCACGTCCAGTAGTAGAGGGTATGACTGACGAAAACGGTAAATTTACATCCGGCTATCTCAAACCCGGCACTTATGTGGTCAAAGAACTGAATCCACCTCCTGGATATATGTTCTCTGATAAAACAAGCCCTGACAGAGTGATTGTTGCGAAACCTGGCGATGGTGAAATCATCGTGAAGGTAGACAATATCAAATTGCCGGAGCTGACCATCAAGAAAATCGACTCTGTAACCAAAGAGCCGATTGCGGGGGTTGTGTATGAAGTCAAAGAAGTGGATGATACCAGCGTACAGCCTACAACGGCTACTACCGATGAAAATGGTACGATTGTAATTCCTGGACTAAAGGCAGGTACATATGAAATCACTGAGATTTCTACGCCTAAACCCTATATTTTGAACAGTACACCGCAAAGAGTCAAACTGGAAGCAGGCGATCAAAAAACACTAATGTTTGAAAACATCAAATACCCTACATTGATCATCGAGAAAACAGATTATACAATCAACAAGGGTATTCCAAACACCACATTCAAGATCGAGCATGAGGAAGACGATGGTGCAATTACAACAGTCGGTACATTCAAGACCGATGAAAATGGCAGAATCAAACTGCCGTATGTAGAACCTGGCTGGTATATCGTAACAGAAACCATTCCGGCACAGGGCTACCAGAAACCGACCAACCCTGTGACACGTATTTATTTGAACCCTGGTGACAATTCTTACCTGAAGGATGATAATATCGCAGACGGCGGTACAACGACCGACGGTATTGAAATCACAAGTGGGAATAATTACGAAGTGGTAGACGGTATCGTAAACTATCCTCTGAACAGTTTGGTCATCAAGAAAGCAGATGCCAACACAGGGGAAATGTTGGATGGTGCAACCTTTGAAGTATTCCGAATCACGGGTGTAACAAGTGGTCAAAACGGCAAACTGATCTGCACAGCAACAACTGATCATTCCGGTGTTATCGTTATCACTGGATTGGAAGCAGGTGCTTATGCGGTCAGAGAAACAAAAGCACCAAACAATTACATCATCGCAGAAACAGATATGCAGACAGTCAATATGAAAGCAGACGGAACATCTGTTGTGGAAGTAGTATTCCGAAACTATCCTTACGGCTCTCTGCTCATCACAAAAGTGGATGCCTTGACTAATAAACCATTATCCAATGCCACTTTTCAAGTAACAACTGGTGATGGAACGGTGGTTGGAAACAGCAACGGTATGTATACTACAAACAGCGATGGCGAAATCCTGATTCCAAATCTGAAACCAGGCAGTTATGTAGTAACTGAGCGCATTGCACCAGAAGGGTATGCCTGCGATACAAAACCGCAGACCATTGAAATTGGTACAGATGGTGCTACATACAAAGTGCATTTCCAGAACCAGCCTATGTGCTCTCTCGTGATTTTGAAGAAAGACGCAGATAACGGTAATCCATTGTCTGGTGCGCAGTTTAAGGTAACAACATCCAAAGGCGATGTCATTGGAAGAAACAATGGCATCTTTACCACAGACAGCAATGGCTCCATTACGATTTCCTACCTCGCTAAGGATAGTTATATCGTAGAAGAAGTAAAGGCGCCGGATGGCTATGTGTTGGAGGAGCAGTCCAAAACCATCGCGCTGGATTATGGCAAAACTTATACATTGGAGTTCACCAATAAAAAGATGACATCTCTTGTCATTAAAAAGGTGGATTCCATCAGTGGTGAACCGCTTGTTGGAGCAAAATTTGCTGTGGAAAAGCAAAATGGGGAACATGTAGGTGAGTACACTACAGATAATACCGGTACCATTCTGCTTCCGACACTTGATCCAGACTGGTACGTGGTAAGAGAAACAAAAGCACCGGAAGGCTACATCTTGGACGAAACACCAAAAACCGTTGAAGTAAAAACAAACGTGCCAACGGTGGTAACATTTGAAAATAAACCACTTTCAGGAATCAAAATCGTGAAAACAGATTCCGAAACAGGGGAACCGTTGGAAGGTGTATCGTTCTCAGTTTCTAAAATGAATGGTGAGAAAATCGGCACATTCAAAACAGATAAAGAAGGTATGGTCTATATCTCTAATTTGGAAGATGGCCACTACACTGTAACAGAAACAGAAGGATTGGAAGGTTATCACTGGGACAAAGAACCGAAAACGGTAGAAGTGAAATCCGGCAAACAAACCATTTTGGAAGTGGAAAATCAGCCATATTCCGGTTTGGTCATTGAGAAAACCAACAGCAGGACAGGTGATCCTATCGAAGGTGTGGAATTCCTTGTGACAAAATTCAACGGTGAGCAGATCGGATACTATGAAACAGATGAATCCGGCTTGATCGTCATTGAAGGATTGGAAGAAGGCACATACTTGGTAAAGGAAACAAAAGAAGCCAAAGGATACAAACTTGATAGCGAAGCCAAAGAAGTGGAAATCAAAGACGGCAAGAGAACAACATTAAAAGTGGAGAATGATCCAATGTCTTCTGTATTGATCCATAAGATCGACTCTGTCACAGGAGAAGGCATTCCAGGAGTAAAGTTCCTGTTATATGACAGTGACAATGAACCAATCGGTCAGTTTGAAACAGATGACGAAGGCTATATCTGGATCAGAAAAGAATTGCCGGAAGGCAAGTACAAACTCAGAGAATTAGAGCCTGCAGAAGGATATATCTCTGACAACAGCGAGAAAACATTCTATGTGCAGAAAGGCAGAACAACAGAAATCGAGTGGGAGAATACACCGGAAGTCGGTCAGATCGTTATTACAAAACGTTCTTCTGAGTTCAATGAACTGACAGGTCTTCCTGCCGGTTCTCCATTGTCCGGTGCGGTATTTGAAATCTATAATACCACAGGAAATTTGGTAGATAAGATTTCTTCTGGCAGCAATGGTGTTGCCGCATCGACAGGTTTACCAGTAGGTGTCTACACCATCAAAGAAGTATCCGCACCAAGATATTACGCTTTGAATGATAAAACACTTTTGGCAGAAATCAGGCACAACGGTGATATCGTCAGATTTGAAGTGCTGAACAGCAGCATTTCTTTGAACTTGACTATTCAGAAAAAAGGACCAAATGCCGCATCTCCTGGACAGACCATCCAGTATGACATTTATGAGGTACAGAACGGCTCTTCCGGCACTTTGGAAAACTTCTATATCCATGACAGGATTCCAACAGATGCCACAAGAGCGTTGAAAATCGTCACAGGCACATATTCTGAAAGAATGTATTATAAGATCACTTATAAAACGAACTACAGGGATTATCGTGTGCTTGCGGAAAATCTTCTGACAAAGAACAGCTATGAATATAGCCTCCATCCAAATGTACTTGGCTTGGCAAATGGGGAATATGTAACAGATGTGCGTCTGGAATTCCCGAAGGCAAGCCCTGGTTTTAAGATGCTTGAAAATATGTCTGTATTCTGTCAGGTAATGCCGAATATGCCGAAAGATTACTGTATCGTCAATAGAGCAGATGTTGGCGGAAGATACGGCAACGAATGGGAAAGCGCAAAAACCAGCTGGAATACAACAGTGTGGACTGTGAATACACCACCGGTAACACTTCCCAAAACAGGTTATTAAAAATATGATTTCTGGGGCAGTCTTCAGGCTGCCCCTTTTCTATGAAAGGAGAGAAAAACAATGGCAGTAAGATGGAAAAGAGTATTTTTGCTGACAGTGGTTGTGCTTATGGCAGTGATCTTCTTCGCACCGCCAGTATTTGCGGCACCAGATAGTGGTCAGGTTTCCACAGCCATTGAAAGCACTTGGAAAACAGCAGCAACACAGATTAAAACCGTAACCAATAACGTTATCTTTCCAGTGGTGGATTGTGTACTGGCAATCCTGCTTTTTGTTAAATTAGCTATGGCTTACTTTGACTACAAAAAACATGGTGAATTTGATTTCGCACCAGTGGCAATCCTGTTCTTTGGTCTGGTGTTTGCCATTACAGCACCGACTTATATCTGGAATATTCTTGGAATTTAAGTCAGGGAAAATCCATTGAGTTAAACCCATGAAAATGGTATAATATCAATATCAAGAGAAAAGGGGAAAGAGGTGTAGAATAGAATGAAAGATACCGAATGGATCATCAAACAAGTAGATGCGTCTATGGCAATGGAAGGAATGCCTCTTACAACCAAGGATAAGGATAGAATCCGCTTTTGTGTGGGAGATAATCAGAAAGTGGAAAGTACCGTTCAAGATTTGGTAAGACAATATGTCACAGAATCGGAGCTGAAATACAATAACAATTTTGCAAAAATTGATATGAATTGAGCCTTTATTCTAAATAGGATAAAGGCTTTTTTCGTACAAAAAAGTGTTTAGATGAACATTTCTAATAACACAGAAAAAGAAGGTGATGAAAAATATGTTTGGCTTAGACTTTGCCGTAGACGGTGTGCTGGATCAGTTTTGCGACTGGATCTATGGCAAACTGATCACATTCTTCGGTGAGTTTTTCAGTATGATTAATATGATGGGTGCAGAACTTTTTGAGCTGGATTGGATCAAAGCAATCCTGCTCTTTTTTTATTATTTCGCCTGGGCGTTGTATATCGTTGGTATTGTAGTGGCTGTGTTTGACACAGCCATTGATGCGCAGAGAGGAAAAGGAAGTTTTCAGGACTTGGCGTTAAATATCATCAAAGGTTTTTTCGCCGTCAGCCTGTTTACTGTAGTACCTATCGACCTTTATGTCTTCTGCATTAATCTGTCAAATGAACTGATTGGCGCCATTGCTGGTATGTCGGATTCACCAGGAAAACTTGGTGCCATTGCCACTATGGTGCTGGGCAGCTTTGAAACACCTGGTGCCAATGTGGTGGTGTCTATCGTGTTTGTCATACTGATTGGATATGCGGTCATCAAAGTGTTTTTCGCAAACTTAAAACGAGGCGGTATCCTTCTTGTAATGATGGCAACTGGCAGTCTTTATCTGTTCAGTGTGCCAAGAGGATACAGCGACGGATTCGTATCTTGGTGCAAACAGGTGGCAGCTCTCTGCCTGACAGCGTTTTTACAGACCATTGTACTGGTTGCAGGGCTGGTTACTTATAACGCAAATATGCTGCTTGGCATCGGATTGATGCTTTCCAGCACAGAGGTACCGAGAATCGCACAGAACTTTGGATTGGATACCAGTATGCGTTTCAACGCAATGAGTACGGTATATTCCGTAAATTCCGTAGTCAATATGGCACGTAATGTAGGAAGAATCGCAGGCAGATGAAAGGAATGAGTTTTATGAATTGGGCAGACAAAGGAAGAAGAATGGCGGAAAGAGCAAGAGAACTGTTCCCACCAGGTACAAGAATTCAATTAATTCATATGGATGATCCATATAATCCGGTGCCTGATGGAACAAGAGGAACGGTCAAGTTTGTGGATGATATGGGAACCGTATTTCCTGATTGGGATAACGGCAGAGGTCTTGGTGTGGTATACGGTGAGGACAGTTTCCGAAAGCTCACACCAGAAGAATTGTTGGAAGAACAGCAGAAAGAAGACATAAATCAAGACACAGATATGGGTATGAACATGGGAATGTAAGGGAGGTTTTTGAAATGAAACTGGTATATATCTGTTCTCCATTAAGAGGAGAACCGGAAAAAAACATAGCAAAGGCGAACGAATACGCCAGAGAAGAAGCAATGAAAGGCAACTGTGCCATCGCACCACATTGTGTTTTCACACAGTTTTTAGACGATGAAGTCCCGGAAGAACGCAGTCTGGGACAGGAAATGGGGAAAGCACTTCTTTGCAGGTGTGATGAACTTTTGGTTTGCGGCAGCATCATTTCGGAAGGAATGCGTGAGGAAATCAAAACCGCATATGAGAATGGTATTGCTGTTTTGGGCAGAGATTTGTCTATTGCGGATATAGAAGATGCGGTATTTGGAGAAACAGAGCAGTGCTGTGAGATGGTATAAAAGGCAGGTGAGAAGCAATGTATATCTACCCAGAAAACCTGAAAGGTAAAAGCACCATGTTCCTTTGGACATTGCGAGATATGCTGATCATCATCATAGGTGCAGTCCTGTCAGCTGTCTTTGCGGCAGCTCTGGACTGGATTGTGCCTGGTGTTCTTATTGGCGTGTTCGCCTTTTTGACACTGCGTATTGATAACGAACTGAATATCTCAGACTATATCCGCTTTGCCTTTCGATTTTTTGTGACAACACAACAGATTTTTTATTGGAGGTTTGCCGATGACAAGGATGAGAATTGGAAAGAAGAAATCTACCAGAGAAGAAATAGGCGCCAGAAATATTGATGCACTTGGTGTGGAAACATACGGCAATGAGTATCTGGTTTACTTTCTGGTACAGCCGGATAACATTGCGGTACTATCAGAAACAGCAGTAAAAACAAAAATCATGGCGATGTCCAGCGTCATCAAAGGACTGGATTCCATTGAGTTTTCCTGCATCAATTCCAGAGAAAACTTCGACCAGAACAAAATGTTTTACAAAGAGCGTCTGGAGGAAGAAGAAAGCCCCAAGGTACGAGAAATATTGGAAAAAGACCTGATCCATCTGGACAGGGTGCAGATACAGACAGCTTCCGCAAGGGAGTTTTTGTTTATCCTCCGCTTTCGCAACTATAATCCAGAAACAAATGAGGTACAGACAGGCATCAGCAGAATGACAAAGCTGTTGAAGGATGCAGGATTTTCTTACCGTCAGGCAAGTAAGGAGGACATCAAAAGGCTCTATGCCGTTTATTTCGTGCAGAACATCACGCAAGTTTATTTCGATGATTATGACGGCGAGAGATTTGTAAAGGGGGATGAATACCGTTGAAAATCAGCAGAACAAAGAAAACAAAAGCCTATATTCCCAAAACGGAAGAAGAAAAAGAGCAGGTCAGGATCAAAGAGTTTTTGGATATGTGTGCACCTTCTGTGCTGAAGTTCTACCCTGATTACTATATCTGCGGTAGCAGTTTCAGAAGCACCTGGGTGGTGCGTGAATACCCAACAGATACAGAAGAACAAGCACTTTTAAGGCATTTAGGTGACCGTTCCGGTGTTACACTAAGAGTTTATACCAGACACGTTACACCGGCGGAGGAAAGGAAAATCATTTCCAACGCAGCCAGCAGGAACAGAATGAACCGTTCTTCGGGCAACATCCAAAAGGAGATTATTGCAGAGTCAAACTTAAACGATGTTATGAACTTGATTGCACAGATGCACAGGGATAGAGAACCATTGGTGCATTGTGCTGTGTTCATTGAAATATCAACGCCCACGCTGGAAAAGTTGAAAGAAATGCAGGCGGAAGTGGAAGCAGAGCTGACACGCTCGAAAATATCCGTAGATAAATTGTTTCTAAGACAGAAAGAAGGATTTGAAAGTACACAGCCATGTGGAAACAATGCCTTTCATGAACAGTTCGAAAGAGTGATACCGGCAACCAGTGCTGCCAATCTCTATCCCTTCAACTACTCGGGCAAAGCCGATCCGCAAGGCTTTTATATCGGGCATGATAAGTATGGAAGCAACCTTTTCATTGACTTTCAAAGAAGGACAGACGATAAAACCAATGCAAATGTCTTGATACTTGGCAATAGCGGACAAGGCAAAAGCTATCTTATGAAACTGCTTCTTTGCAATATGAGAGAAAGTGGAATGGATATTGTCTGCCTCGATCCAGAGCTGGAATACAAAGATTTGGCAGTCAATATGGATGGATGTTATATCGACTTGATGGAAGGCGAGTACATCATCAACGTACTGGAACCAAAACGCTGGGAGGAAGACAGCGGATCAGTACTGCCAAGGCATATCTCATTTCTTCGTGATTTTTTTCGTGCCTACAAAGACTTTACCAGTGCGGAAATCGATGTGCTGGAGATATTTCTGGAGAAACTATACGAAAGCAAAGGCATTACAGAACATACTGACTTTTCAGGATTAAAACACACAGACTACCCAGTACTGTCAGATTTATATCATCTGGCAGAACAGGAACTGAACCAATATGAAGAAAGGAAGGGGAATATCTATACCAGAGAAACGGTCAGGGATTTATGTTTGAAACTGAAATCCATATGCATTGGTGCTGACAGCAAATTTTTCAATGGACACACCAACATCACAAGCAATCGATTTATCTGCTTTGGCGCAAAGGGTATTACAGACGCAGATACAGCAATCCGAAATGCCATGCTGTTCAATGTCCTTTCTTTTATGTCTGATGCCCTGCTGTCCAAAGGGAATACAGCGGCATTTATTGATGAGCTGTACTTGTTTTTGACTAATATGACTGCCATAGAATATATCAGAAATGCCATGAAGCGTGTGCGTAAAAAAGGCAGTGCAGTTATCATTGCTAGCCAGAATATCGAAGACTTCAACAGAGCTGATGTGAGAGAAATGACAAAACCCATGTTTGCCATTCCAACACATCAGTTTTTGTTTAACCCAGGGAATATCTCCAAGAAGGAATATATGGAAATGCTCAGGCTGGATGATTGTCTGTTTGACTTAATCAGCAGTCCTTTAAGAGGTGTCTGTGTGTTTCGTCATGGCTCAGAAGTTTACCATCTGGTAGTAAAAGCACCGCAGTATAAAGAGGATTTGTTTGGCAGTGCTGGAGGTAAGTAAATGAAAAGGAGTGGTAAATATGATGATAGATGCAAGAGATGAAGACTTTGAATTGGCGGAAATTAATGGGGAGCTGGTTATTTTTACCAATGCACGTATTGATCGAGATACGGTGCCTTTTGATTTATACTGCTATGATGTCAGAGAGTCAGAGGGCTTTAGTGGCGATCCAGTTACGCTGGAGAAGGTTGTTGTTGTAAACCATTGGGGAACTGTTCTCTCAAAGAAACCGTTTCCCTTGGAAGATGATGCATACTATCCGTTGAAAGACGGCATCAATTATCTGGGAGAAACCTGTACGATGGATGAGTTTATAGAAATGAATCCAGAAAACGAAATGGATGTTATGTTTTAAGAAATAAAAGAAGGTGAGGCAAATGGCAAGTCCTATGGCAGTTGCCGTTATGACGAAGAAAGCGTTGGAGCTGGCAGAAGACAAACGAGTGCGGACACTGCTGGCAAGTATCGTGGCAGGTATTGTAATCGTGATGCTGATACCGCTGCTGGTTATGGTTTCTATCTTCAATACACAAGCAGGATTCAGTCAGGAGGTGGCAAGAATCGTATTCGATGGAGGACCTATTCCAACGGATATTGATGCGGAACTTTCCAAAGCTATGGAAGAAATGATTGATGCCTTTGAGGAATTGGATCAGACAATAGAATCATTGGAAGAAGATGGATTTGACGATATCAAAGTCAAGTCTTTTTTTTATATCCTCTATTTTACAAAGGATATGACAGATTTTGATGAGGAATTCTATGCGGGCTTTGTTGATTGTTTTATGGGTGAAAAAGAAGATGACGAGATTTATGAGGAACTGGAAGGCTACCTTCCCTATGCGTTTACGGAAACAGAAAAGGTGGAAATCCGAAATCTATATCTCTTTATCAAGTACGGATACTCTGCGACAGACAAAATTACAGGCATTCCTGGGGAAGCCTTCAATGATGAAACTTTTGCAAAACTCATGCAGGAAGCTACAAAATATATCGGCTTTCCTTACCAATGGGGCGGAAGTACTCCGGAAACCAGCTTTGACTGTTCCGGTTTTGTATGTTGGGTATATACCCATTCTGGAGTCCATAACCTGCCCAGAACAACCGCACAGCAGATTTATAACCAGTGTACACCGGTGTCAAAAGACGAGGTGAAACCAGGTGATTTGGTGTTTTTTACAGGAACATATCAAAGCAGCAACCCTGTAACTCATATCGGAATCTATGTAGGTGATAACCAGATGCTGCATTGCGGCGATCCCATCGGCTATGCAAATTTGGGAAATTCCTATTGGATAAAACACTTTTATGGATACGGAAGATTATAAAGGAGAGTGAAAAATATGATTAAAGAAATTACAGTAGGAGAATTGAAAAAAATGACGGATAAAGAAGGATTGATTCTTCAAGGATGTGGCGGAGATTTAAAAGAGTGGGAAGATGGTGTCAATGAACTATTGACAGAGTCAGGTATTTTGCTGGAAGGCGATACATTCAAAAATGTTTATGTTTTTGAAAACGAAGGATTAACAAATTTGTTGTTTGATATGGACGATGTCAAGTTGGATGTAGGAAAGCTTGCCATGTGGAGAATCAATACCCACCAGCAGTTTGGCGGTACATGGCTCAGTGATTACTTGACAAATCGTTTTGGAATTGGTGAAGATATGGAATCTTCTATGGAGCCGGAGCTTTAAGGGGAGGAGTGAAAAAGTATGGAACAAAGGAACAGAACACATTTTCAAAATTTCATGGCGAAACTGGAAAACTTCCGTGAAGAAGAAATCCAAGTGTTGGAGGAATATCTGGAGCCGGTTTTTGAGGTGAGAGAAAAAATAGTATCTTCGTTTTCCAATGAAAAAGCAAGCAGTAGATTCTCGGTTGGAGAGATTTCGGATGAGCCAATGTATGTGAATTTGTTGGAAGATCTGTTTCAGACAGATAAGAGGGTATCAGAATGCCGAATGGATTTTGATGCCTGTGACATGATCCTCTACCATAAGCAACCAGAACATTCCTATAACAGCATGAAAACATCAGAGCAAAAATATGAAGGCACAGCAGCCCTAAATCTGTTTTATCGTGAGTTGGGAGATGCGATGTTTTACTATAACCCTGATGAGCCAAACAAAGGCTGTGTGGTGATCGAGAAAGTCATTTCTCTCAGTGATGAGGACTTCTGGTTCTTTGGAGAAAACATCAGGCAGGAGGCTTCCTTCATCACGGATAACGCAGAACTGCAGTATTTTGACCAGCAGATGACGTTGCACTGCCTGTTTATCCAAAAAGAGGATGCGGAGTTTGGTGTTTTGATTAGCCGTGATGAAAAAAGCGGTGAAGTTTATTCCGGCTATTTGCCGAACTTGGATCAGTTTCAGGAGATTGAGTGTGAGATTTCAGAAAAAGAAGACTGCTTGGAACCGCAGATGTGACTGCAGAAGGAGGTGGGGGTCATGAAACTTTCTGCGATACAGGTGAAGTTTGAAACCAGCAAGTACTTGGCGCTAAAGCGATATGCGGCAAAAAAAGAAGTATCTTTGGAGCAGGAACTGGAAGAAACACTGAACAGGCTGTATCGAAAACTGGTGCCGCCAGATGTCCGTGAGTATATAGAAGAAGGCGATGAGATAGAAAAAACAGGGAAACCAAAAGTAAAAAAAGAGGAAAAAGAACCAGAGAAAGAACAGAATCAAGCAGAACAGCCGCAGGATAAGTATTTTAGCAATGATGATCAGTAGGGTAGGAGCAACGGCATAGCAATTAAAAAACTCCTCAAAATTTATATTTTCAAGCATAGTTTTCCGAACCACATCTATTTTACAGACATGGTATTAGAAAAAACTATTTTGACTGTTCTAGCTTGAATGGTTTTAATGAAAGAAGTAGAGGCAGGTAGCGTGGAACAAGAGCAGAGACCAATGGGTTTTGGATGAGGAAGATACAGATGTTGTGAAGCATATCTATTGAATGAGTATTGTGGGCAGGTATCTGATTGCCTGATAAGGAAAAACTGTTTGTCGGTTTCTAATTTAAGAAAATCGAAATAGATTCGTTCATATCTTTATGATAAGATTAACACAAGCATGAATCATTTGAAAAAGGGAGGATAAAAATGCTTCCAAATGGGATTACTGGCTTTCGGGATTTGAAAGATCCCTATATCCCAGAACAAGAGAAAAGGATATTTCAGAGATTTTGTTATTCTATTGCTACCCATTATCATTGTGAGGTTCTTTCATTTGATTTAGATCTTGCATCGAAAAATTTTTACTCTGCCGAAATCAAAACTGAACGGGGCAGGTTTTATCTTTTGGAAAATGCCTATTATCCATGGATTGCTTTTGCAAAAAACTTGGACGTTACAGAGATTGAATTTGTAGAAAGTCCATTCAATCTAACTGACCCAAGTGTGAATGTACTTACACTGCCAGAGCTTGAGCAGAGCTGGCATGATATTGTTGGTGAACTTAACAAAGCTGAGTTGGAACAAATCAAGTATTGGAAACCGAATATAATAGGGGATATTATTTTTAACTTTTGGGATTAAGATTTAAGAGGTGATGAAATGGCTTTAGAGATTATTGCAGCAAAAGACTTCAACCATGCGTTTGAGATTGTGTCGATGGACCCAAAAAAATGATGGAAGATCACGTGGTATCAGAACCGGAAGAAATAGGCCACTTCCTGTACGATATCAGAGACGAACTCACAAACTATACATGCTATTATCAATTCGATCCATATGGGGAAATCCAACTGGAAGCGGATCAGGTTCCGGTGATCAAGACTTTTTCGCAGTCCATCGTCAAGTGGCTTGAGGAACATGGTACAGAAGAAAACAGAGTGATCCAGCAATATGACCTGTGCTTCCCAAAGATCCGGCGTTTTGCGGATGAATTGGGTCAAGTATGTGATGTAGCCATGGAGCATGGATACAGGTTAGTTGGTTTTGGTGATTGATGCTACTGTATTGAGCATGATTCAAAGAAATTCACAGAGGAGGAAGTCTAACGATGAATCCTGAAAAAACATATTTATATAAAAGACAACATCAGCAACCAATAGAGGAAGAAACACCTCCACATAAAGGAAAATCAAAGACGGCTACTACCTCTGATAGCCGAAAACGGTCTAAGCATAAACACATATACAAAAAAATCATCTTACACTATGGTAGTGACTCATTTGCTTGGGGAAGACAATGCGAAATTTGTGGAAGAGTAGATTCTGCATATAAATCTTCTAATTGGAGTCCCAAAGAGCTAAAAGTTACTGGTGAGGGCTTGTATGGAGAATGGAGAAGTATTTGTCTTACCGAAATTCACAGAAGATATCCTGAATACACCATTATGACATTGGAAAACGCAAAGTGGGTGGAATGGACAGGAGAAAATGATAAATAGGAAAAAAGGAGGAACACTGTGCGAAAAGAGTTTGAAATTCAAGGGTGCATTGAAGTTCCACCAGAAGTAACAGAAGACGAATTCTGGAATACTTTTATTGGATTTGTGGAATCCAAAGGATGGTTATTTGGCGGTGGAATTCAAGAAATTCAGGATGGATATTATATTTTGGCTGATGGTAGCCGAGGCCAGTATGTATTAGATGAGTGCGAATATGAGCAAAATCCCATAGAACTCTAAGCCACACTTCTGTATTCTTCTGCTGGAAGTATTCGTGCGTCTTACGGAGCTTTCTTCTCTGTCAGCAGGAAAACCAGCAGACTGAGAATGTTCCGTCACTCCGTCCCAACAATGTAGCTACACCTCCAGTGCCGCTTATGCGACTATCCCCTGTGTATTTGCCGTCTGCAAACAGCATAAAATGCTGTTCGCCGCCAGCAAGTTTGAAATGAACATGATACGATGGAGGTACTTGATGTGAAAAGAATAGCAAAAATAATTATAATAGGAATCTGCTTTGGATTGACTTTGTTATTGCTCAAAGTTATTTTTGGAATTGACGATACAACTTTTATGCGTGGCTATTGGATTGTAGCACCTGCCATTGTAATAGGTGCTTTGATAATCAATGTATGCTACAATTTGTTTTATTTTAACAAAGTCAAGAAAATTGTAAAGCTGCTGAACGAAGAAAAACCGCAGGAATACATTGACAGGATAGAAGATTTACTAAAAACCGCAAAAGGAAAAAATTTAAGAAATATTTTAGAATTAAATCTGGCTGCTGGATACATTGAAACAAAACAATTTGATATAGCAATTCCTTTGCTGGAAAAATTATCCCACAAGAGATTAAAGGGTTCTGCTGTTAATGTGGTTCATAAAATCAATCTTTGCCTCAGTTATTTTGAAACAGCACAATATGATAAAGCGATTACAATATACAATGAAAATCAAAGGCTGTTTCAACAATATAAACATAATAAAATCTATGGCGGCAACATAGCAATGCTTGAAGTGATAGCCTCAATCATAAATGAACAATATGATCAGGCAGAAGAATTACTGAATTATGCAAAGAAAATATACGATGACCCTCGATTGCAAAAATCTTTTCAAGAATTTTTTGATATATTAAATAAAGCAAAGGTAGAATAGAACCAATATCAAAACTAAATACCGAAAAACTGACCGTTGACTGGTCGCACCATGCGAAAAGTTGACGGTCTTTTTATTCCCGGTTTCAGAAAAGGAGGTCATTTTATGCTGAGAAGAAAACATTTGACCAGCTTTGTTCAGAAAAAAATGGGCAAAATCTAGCTGGCACAAACACAGCAAGGGGAACCAGTTGTTGTTTCCACTGCCTACTACACCACGGAAAACTATTATAAAAATACAAAAGTGGTGATGCTTATGAATAAGTAAAGCAAGATAAATCAGAAAAATTGCTTGAGATATAACCGAAAGACTTCCTGATCCGTTTCCAAATCCCGTGACAGGAAGCGTTTTGTGATTTCTATGATAAAACCTTGCCAAAACAACTGCAGTAAGGAACAGGGAAGAAAACATTGGATCAGTGCCTGCTGGAACTGTTCCCATACATCTTTGCCCAGAAGTTCAACGAGTTTTTGTTCTGTCTGTTCCAGATCGACAAGATCGACAGTCCCTTGGTAAGTCGATACAGTTTGATTTTGGAAATCAGTTAGTGTCTGTTCCAGCAGTGTATCTGCCAATGCAGTCCAGTAAAGCTCCTGCTGGGTGAATGGCTCCTGACAGTCAAACATTGGATTGTTTTCTAAATCAACCAGTATTTTCTTCTGTAAATTCGAAACGGCTTGATAAATTTTATCTTCCAAAAGGCAGAGATCTGTCTGAATGATCAAACGAAAGAACATAGATAAATAGTGATCCAATAGATAACTTTTTCGCCCAAGAAGCTGATGAAATTCTTTTGCGGTGCGAAAAATATCTGAGAACGCTGATGTGTTTTCAGATTGGTACGAAAGAAAATGCTGAAAAATATCCATAAATAAAAACCACCTGTTCACCAAAGTCGGCAAAGCCGCTTGTGGTATATAAACTCTGTTGACAAAAGGTGTCAAGTAAAAAGCGGTATATTTCTTGACTGACGCAGAATTTATGGGTATGATTCTGAGAAAAGCAAGGGGTGAGGATAGTGGAATTTACATTGATGCATAGAGAAATCAAAGTCGCGGATGTAGAAATGGATTCGTTTTATCACATCAAAAGCATAAAAAATATATACACAGCAGAGCATATGCCAGTAGGAACGATGTGCAAACAAGACGCAGATCAGCAGGCTCTGACAAAGTGGTTGGACAGACGAACTATACCAAAAGGTCGACCAAGACTGCAAGAAGTATTGGATATAAGAAATATGATTACATCAAAAGAACTGCTCAAAGACAGTTACGGGTTAAGTTTATCAGATCAATATTGGTTTAAACCAAAAGATTTCTCCGTGTCATGGGAGCAAATCCAGTTTTTTGACAACGATTTCTCGGATCAGTTTGGAAAAATGATGCTTGGAAATTTGGAAATCACAGAATGTTTTGACACCATGACACCAGACGTTACGCTGGAAGGTCAGATGACAAAGGCATGGAAAGTGAGAGATGGGGAACGAGTTTTGATCAAAGGTGGAAGCAATCCATATCAACAGGAACCCTTATGCGAAGTCATTGCTTCTCAGATTGCGGAAAGGTTATGCATCCCACATACGAAGTATACATCGCTGTGGGAGCATGAAAAACCGTTTTCTGTCTGCCAGGATTTCATTAATTCTGAAACGGAATTGGTATCCGCATACCAAATTATGCAGAGCAGAAAGAAGCCAAATGTTCTCTCTGACTATGAATTTTATCTGAATTGTGCGGAACAACTTGGTGTAAAAAATATCAGAGAGCAGACGGAAAAAATGATTGTTTTGGATTTTCTGATCGGAAATGAGGACAGACATTTCAATAACTTCGGCTTGATTCGAAACGCCGTTACATTGGAATGGATTGGTGCAGCACCTATGTTTGACTGTGGAACATCACTGTGGTATAACACACAGGAAGGTATGATCAAGCCACTTTCTCCCAATCTACCAGCCAAGCCTTTCAAGAAAACCCATAGGGAACAGATCAAACTGGTAAAAGATTTTTTATGGATTGATCTCAAAGCACTGGATGGCATGAAAGAAGAAATGGAAGAAATTCTATCCCAGTCACCTTACATCAGCAGAGAACGTAGGGCAGTTTTATGCGATGCGTTCTGCCAAAGAGCAGAATTGCTGGGAGAGATTGCAAACGAACACACGATAAAAGAGGATATTTCACAAGAAAATGATATGATTTTCTAATCCAGAACAATAGAATAAGCAAAACAAAGAAAAGGCGAGCCAAAAGGTTCGCCTTTTTTTGTGCCCCAGTTTGCCCCTGTGTGCCGCTTTGCAGAGCAGGTGGAGTAGTTGCAGGGCAAGGTAGTTTGGAGCGAATTTGCCCCGATTTTGGGCGAAGGGAAAAAGAGGGTATTGGGAATTAATATCTGCAAAAGGTGACTTTGACAGATGCGAAAAATGTTTGCAGGTTAAATACCGGCTCAGAACAGCCGGTAAAATCCCTCAAATCCCCGCAGTGCGGGGATTTTTTGCAGACGCTGGTAAAAGGCAGACGGCACTGGTTTGTGGCTATGAAAACAACAAATACCAAGATTCCCTTAGAAAAAAGGAGATTTTGCACAGGTGCTGGTACCAGCTCAGTGCCAAAGTTTACGAAAGGAGAATAAAATGAGCGAGGAATATAAAAAACAAAGATACAGCGTATGGCTTTCCAAAGACGCAGTTCAAAAAAGCGATGCTGCGGTTGTAATGGAAGGCTTGACAAATCGCAGTGACTTTATTGAAAAGGCAATTCATTTTTATTCCGGATATCTTTATCAGGAAAAGCACATGGATTTTTTATCTGATGTGATGATGGAAACCGTATCTGGCATTATGAGAACTTCTGAAAACAGACTGTCAAAGATGCTTTTCAAAATCGCAGTTGAGATGGCAAAGCTGGAAAGTATGCTTGCTGCTATCAATGATATGGATGAGGCAACTATGCGAAGGCTTCATATCCGATGCGTCAATGAAGTGAAAAAGATCAACGGCATTCTTACCATGGAAGAAGCAGTAAGATATCAAAGGAGTGACGAGGAATGAAATATAGATTTTATAGTCCTGTGCAGGGCATCATAGATTATGACTTCAACAAAGATATGGATTACGATTCGTATTTTGATGAAGATGCTATGGAGGAACTGGGAGAAGTAGATTTCGATTTTCTGACTGCAGAAGACCTGACAGCCTATCAAGAAGAAATCAATCAAGCCATCCGTAAGGAATGGGATTATGAAACAGATGAAGATATGGGGCTGATGCATTACTTTGCTTATGGAAGCAGAGAAACCCAAAAAGATTTGCTGAAAAAAGTAACGGCGGCATATCCCAGGGTCGAAACCGTAGGGGACAAAGCATATGGCGTTATGGTATGTGATATCGAAAAACCTTTGACGGATCAGGAGATTGAAATTCTGAAAGATTATTTTAACGGACAGTACAGTGATGGTTGGGGTGAAGGCTTTTCCCAAAGAGGAATTGAAACTTCTTATGGTGTATTATATTTAGATTTTTGGTCAGATGATTTTTATATTGAAACAGAAGATGAGTTGAAAAATCGTTTGGAATCGAAACAAGACAATGAGATGCAATTTGAAATGTAGGTGATGATATGCCAAGATTTATTTTATCGCTAAGATATTTGAAAATGAAAAAACCATCACAAGTAAAAAACTATGTAAGGTATGTTGCGACAAGACCAAACGCAGAAAAGTTTG
>UMEY01021301.1_pt1 | contig 106329 bp, 90 predicted proteins | sample 1964881 | NCBI WGS metagenome assembly UMEY01 (sample SAMEA4836033, study PRJEB28245) | human gut metagenome | biome: gut microbiome; material: fecal sample | place: Denmark | collected 2008 | reverse complement strand
AAACCTGCCGCAGTCAGCAACAGCCACAAGGGTATTTAAAAGAGGATTATACATGGGGCACCTCCTTGAGATAGTATAAACCAATAGTTTATACTATCATAGCATATTGGAGATTCTTCGTCAATGAAGGCGGGGGTATAATGAAATCAAAAGAAAAGGAGGGAACGAGATGGCAAAGAATTTGATCGCTTTTTATTCTAGAGCAGATGAAAATTACGTAAGCGGCATGCTGAAGAATCTGACAATAGGCAATACAGAGGTGGCAGCGGGTATCCTTCAGCAATTAACAGGCGCAGATTTATTCAAGATCGAACAGGTACAGCCTTATGCAAAAGGATATAATCAGTGCATCGCACAGGCCAAAGAAGACCAGAAACGGGATGCGCGTCCGGAATTAAAGGCTTATCCGGAAAGCATTGATGCATATGATACCATTTATCTTGGTTTCCCCAATTATTGGAGTACCATGCCCATGGCAGTTTTTACTTTTTTGGAACACTTTGATTTCAGCGGTAAAACCATCAAACCTTTTTGCACACATGAAGGCAGCGGCATGGGACGGAGCGAAAGAGATATTAAAAGATTATGTCCCAATGCAAATGTGGAAAAGGGTCTTGCAATTTATGGAAGTAGTGTAAACCGATCGCAAAAAGATTTCGAGAAATGAATATAAGGAGGAATAAAGCATGAAACCAGAAGAAATGAGTGTGTTTTCTGTTGGGGAACCTAACGATGCATACGCAAAGTACTTTGTTGGGCAAAGTTATTTGAATATGCTTTCCACGGAACAGGTTGTAGTGGGCAATGTAACATTCGAACCTGGGTGCCACAATAACTGGCATATCCATCGTGCGGATAAAGGCGGCGGACAGATGCTGCTGGTAACAGCAGGGGAAGGATGGTACCAGGAATGGGGCCAGAAGCCCGTAAAACTGCATCCAGGCAGTGTGGTACACATTCCAACAGGCGTAAAACATTGGCATGGTGCCACAGCGAATTCTTGGTTCCAGCACTTGGCAATTGAAGTACCAGGAGAGAACTGCAGTAATGAATGGTGCGAGCCAGTTTCAGATGATGCATACACAAAATTAGAGGAAGAGGTGTAAGATATGGCAAAAGTAACAGCCGGCAGAGATGAGCTTGGTGCATTTGCACCGAAATTTGCGGAATTAAATGATGATGTCCTTTTCGGTCAGGTGTGGTCAAGAGAAGAACAGTTATCTGCAAGAGATAGAAGTATCGTAACAGTAACAGCATTGATGGCAAGCGGCATTTTAGATTCTTCTTTGAAATTCCATTTGCAGAATGCAAAAAATCATGGTGTTACAGGAGAAGAAATGGCAGAAATTCTGACACATGCGGCTTTTTACGCAGGATGGACAAAGGCTTGGGCAGCATTTCGTATGGCAAAAGAAGTATGGGAGGAGACAGATAAATGAAAAATGTACTGATTATTTCAGCAAGTCCGAGAAAACATGGCAATTCTGACACTCTTTGTGATTATTTCGCAAAAGGCGCGCAGGAAAGCGGAAACCATGTAGAAAAGATTTTTTTGGCGGAAAAAAACATTGGTTACTGTACTGGATGCGGTGTTTGCAATGAAACACATCTGTGTGTGCAGAAGGATGATATGAAAGAAATTCTGGATAAAATGGTAACAGCAGATGCCATTGTGCTTGCAACACCCGTTTACTTTTATTCCATGAATGGGAGAATGAAAAACTTCATTGATAGAACAGTACCCAGATATACAGAAATCACCAATAAAGACTTCTATTTTATTATGACTGCCGCAGATACAGACAAAGCAAATCTGGAACGTACTATGGAAGCATTTCGTGGTTTTACAGAAGACTGTTTGGAAGGAACAAAAGAAGCAGGCATTATCTATGGAACAGGTGCATGGCATAAAGGTGAAATTGAACAGACAACTGCCTGCAAAGAAGCCTACGAAATGGGGAAAAACGTATAAAAATTGTTAAGGAAGGTGAAAAAATGGCGCAATTGCATTTGACAGAAGAATGGGATAAAGTATTCCCTAAAAGTGAAAAGGTAACCCATCGCAAAGTGACCTTCCATAATCGTTATGGAATCACCCTTGCGGCGGATTTATACGAACCCATACATGCAGACGGAAAGCTGCCTGCCATTGCTGTATGTGGGCCTTTCGGTGCGGTGAAGGAACAGGCATCCGGTTTGTATGCCCAGACCATGGCAGAACGTGGATTTTTGACAATGGCTTTTGATCCTTCTTTCACAGGAGAAAGTGGCGGTGAACCCAGATACATGGCTTCTCCTGACATCAATACGGAAGATTTTCAGGCAGCAGTGGATTTTCTGTCCGTTCAGGAAAATGTTGATCCCGAAAAAATTGGTATCATCGGTATTTGCGGCTGGGGTGGTATGGCACTGAATGCAGCAGCAATAGATACCAGAATCAAGGCAACGGTGACTGCAACTATGTATGATATGAGCCGCGTTAATGCCAATGGTTATTTTGATTCTGAAAACAGCGAGGAACAGCGTTATGAAAAACGAAAGGCACTGAATCAGCAGAGAACAGATGAATATAAAACAGGTGTCTATGCTCGTGGCGGCGGGGTAGTAGATCCATTACCGGAAGATGCACCATTTTTTGTAAAAGATTATTACGATTACTATAAGACCGACCGTGGATACCATGTTCGCTCTTTGAATTCCAATGAAGGTTGGAATGTTACAGGCTGCATGTCCTTTTTGAATATGCCCATTTTGCAGTACAGCAATGAAATCAGAAGTGCTGTGTTGATGATCCATGGGGAAAAAGCCCATTCCTGCTATTTCAGTAAAGACGCCTTTGCGAATATGATAAAGGATAATCCTTGTGCGGAAAACAAAGAATTGATGATAATGCCGGATATAGTACATACGGATTTGTATGACGGCGGCGGAAAAAATGCCATTCCTTTTGAAAAGATCACCGCATTCTTTCACAAAAATTTAAAATGAAATTCGTGTTTCAAACTTAAGTAAATACTTGATATGACGAAAAAACTTTCTGAAAAACCAACTTTTCTGAAAGTTTTTTCTTTTATCAGACTGTTTCACTATGAAAACAGGAATGGTTCAGAAGCAGTTCCAACGCGTATGCATAGAATTGTTATCAGAAACGGAATTAACCTATATCGAAGTATTACTTATCTGTATGTGAATAATGGACATTTGATTCTGTACGACTTGCTTTTTGTTTGCTTTTCTTTTATAATTTGATTAGCCTAAGCTTCTAAGAATAAATAAAAAATGGATTATAGCATCCTTTTTGAGAGGTTTTGCCATGTGAAAAAAACAGGTGACTTTTGCCAAATGGCAAAAATGAAGAAAACTGATGAAAATTTTATGTTTGGGAAAGAAATCATGGTAAAAACAAGATTTTTCTCCTGGATTTTTCATGCCTTGCGGTATGCTGCCTATTTGGCAGCGTAAATGCAAGGCTTTTTTGTTATGAAAGGAGCAGTGAGAGATGGATTTAAAATATCATTGTCCCAATTGCGAAACCTCTTTGGGATATGAGGGATTATGTTGGAAATGCAAATCGGAAAAGGAGCGGTCGGAAGTCCTAAGCTGGACACAGGAACAAATCGCAGAAAAGCAAGAATATCTGATTCAGAACATAGCAGGACTGGAAGATTTCCATGATCCTGAGTTTACAGATTTCTGGAATTTGCTGAGTTATCGTGACGCCATTACACCGCAGATCCAGCGTGCAGCCCTGGCGGCAAAAGTATATTATCCCTGTGAAATCTACTACCATGCACCAGAAGATGTACGGGATAGTTTAATAGCTGCGTTATTGGATGCGAATAATGCCAACGATGCAGCGAATCTGATGTCATGCCTTGCCATGCAGGGGGATGATAAGGCTCTGGAAATATTGTTGGAGCTGGAGCAGAATCCTCGCCCATGGCGGAAAAGACTTTACGTAGATCCTTCTGTCTATGCGGAGTGCGGCGGCTGGACATTTGACAAGGCAGGAAAAAGAATTCAGCTCAACTATGATATTTGTTATCCGCTGGTAAAAGGTAAGGCAAATGAAGAAACACCTGTCAAAATCGGCCGTTTACGAGAAGATCATTGCCCACACTGTGGCGGAAATATGGCGGATATTCTGGTACTGGATGGTAGGGATGATCGGCTGAAGTTCTTGGGAATCAACGGCATTTTAACAGCTACCTGCTGCCCAAACTGTGTGGGATTTTTAGAAGATGGTGCTTTAAATCGGTTTACTTTAGATGGCGGAAGCCAACCAATGCCTTTCAAACTTTTTGATGGAGAAGAAGAAATGGAAAATTATATGTCTGATGAAGACTATCGTCTACTTTCCAATCATCATTTTGTATTGGGAGAAAAGCCAGTTCCGTTGTTTTATGGCGCTTCCTGTGAAGATGTGAATACTGTTGGCGGTTTTGCAAATTGGGTACAGGATTGGGAATATGTTACTTGCCCTCAATGTGGCAAAGCTATGAAATATTTAGCTCAAATCCAGTGGGATACCCTCATGGATGGTACGGAAGGAACGCTTTATATTGAAGTCTGTCCGGATTGTAAGATTGTTTCCATGAAGCACCAACAGACTTGAGTGGAGAGGAGGCAATGTTGATGATAGAGAAATTTTATGAAAAATATTCCACAGAAGAACAAGATGTCATTGTTTTAATTCAAAAAGTTCTTGGAGCAAGTCCTTTTGAAGATCAATGGGATATGTTGGCAACGACCCTTGGCATGGTGTTTTGTGGAGACGGCAAAGTCGATGTAAAAAAAGGCAGACTGAATTGGCTTGTTTCATCAGAAGAACGCAACACGAAAAAAGGATGGAACAGGTTCAAAAGTGGACAGATTTGTCATATCAAAGTACGAAAATTGTTGGATACATATGCTCCAAAAAACCTCACACCAGAAGAATTCAATGATTGGTGTGTAGTTGAAGTATTGAAACCAGAGGTTCCTTGTCCACAGCTTGAGGAAGTTTTGGCAGACTATGTCAAACCGATAGTCATTGAGGATGAGGTGTTGGGAACACTGACGTTAAATAAGGAATTTGATATGTTTGAATGTAATTTCCTGTGGAATGAAACAGATATTTCATTGATGCTGGAAATTGATCCGGATGACCAGTCCTCCTGGGAGCAGACTTTCGATTCCGCAAGAAGTATAATGACTGAATTGGAAAAATGGGATCGAACAATGCGGATGTTTGCAGCAAAAGAATTGACAAATCTTGCCAATGACTGGATGACAGATGATGAAGATGCTGTGCCCATTACAGAAGAAGTCTTTGCAGAGCGGATTACACTCTCTGAACTTGCTTTTTCGTTTGAGGACAGCTTTACCGCTTACTATGAGGATGACGATATGTTTTGGGGACATGCCGTTGAAATCTGCGGCACACTGACACAGGGGATGGAAAGTGCCAATATCGTAGGTTAATGACAGTAAACAAAGTTTATATGAAACAGCAAAAATAACCAAATGTTCCTATTTGGGTTAGATGGTGTGTAATAGGGTTGATCTTGAAGGAGGAAAGTGCGATGCCAACAAAAGAATGGATGGAAAAATATGAAGCAGTAAAAGAAAAATTGACATGCAAAACAGATTTGGATGCTTATTTTACTAAAACAAAAATTGGAGAAGTGGCAGTGGATACATTGGAAATCGGAGAAGTATCTTTTCCAACTGGAACTATTTTCGCCTGTGATCCGTTAATAGAATTAGAAGATGCACTACCTTTCATACAGACCATTCCTGCTGGAACATATCCAGTGAAAATTTGTGTCGTGCCAAGTGAAGAATACGGGGATCGTTATGCCTGTGTAAAAGTAGAAATCAGTGGGCAGCAGCCTGTACGTTATGAATTGGGTATGATCGGAAATGAATATTTAGATGAGGAATTAGAAGAAGATTCCTTTTTCGGCTTTTGCGTAGATGCTGGTATGGGATGTATTGCAGACATCAAAGCACAGGAAGCATTTAATTTGTATTGGGAACAACGTCTGGAGGAAGAGGCTGATATTGATCCTTACAATGATCTTTTCTGTGATTTATTGGAGGAAAATGCAAAAGAATATCCGAAATACCAGAGAGAATATGGCGACTGGCTCAATTGGAATATTCCGGGAACAGACTATCATCTGCCGATTTTTGCTTCCGGCTGGGGCGATGGTGCATATCCCTGTTATTTTGGTTATGACGCCGATGGAAAGGTCTGCGGTGTATATATCCACTTTATTGATATTGAAGCAGACTATGAGGAATGAACTGAAAGAAATAATGAAAGCAATTCATTTGTAGGAAGAAAGATACTCCGTTGATCTTTTCGTGGATGCACTTCCGTAATGGAATAAATGGCATCAAACAATAAAGAAAGGGGTGGAACAATGGGAGATAATATGGAACTGAATCAGGCTGGCTTCGACGCAATCGCACAGAAACTGAAGCAATTATATCCAAAACAGGACGGAATCTTTTATAGATGCATCATTCCTTATATGTTGGGCGGAAATGACCCGCTGGACGGTGTGGAAATTTGGAAAAGCGAAACAGGTGTGCCTCATTGGCATTATGTTACATATGGTTATTCAGAACTATATGAAAAAGAATGTGAAGATCCGGCTGTAAGCGGCTATGGATTTGAAATGACTTTCCGGCTGAAATGCGGAAAAGAGGAACAGCCTCCTGTGTGGCCGGTAAATCTTTTACAGAACTTGGCGCGGTACGTTTTTTCCAGCGGGAATGTTTTCGGTGTAGGGCATTATATCGACGGAAACGGCCCCATCGCCTTGGAAACGGATACAAAATTAACTGCTTTAGGCTTTTGTATGGATGAAGAGCTTGGAGAAATGGATACGCCAAATGGCCATGTGATATTTTTACAGGCAATCGGTATTACGTCTGATGAGATGGAAGCTTTTATGTGCTGGGATGGCAAAAAGTTTTTAGAAGAAATGAGCAAATACAGCCCATTTGGTATTACAGATCTTTTCCGCAGTTCTTATATGGACAATCCAAATTTTTATGAAGCCTGGAAACAAGGAATGGAACAAGATGGTTCTTCTACGGGATTTCTTTATTTGGATGAGGTTGGAGCCTCTTTGGATAAGGGAAGGGCATATCTTCGTCTTGGTGCAGGACATGATCAGATTTTGAACCGTATGCTTCGTGCTCGTGTTGGAAAAGGAAGAAATTTATATTTGCAGGGGACGGAAGATGTGGTACAATTTTTGCCAGGAGAACCGCATATTTCTATGTGGGACGGCGTCTTGTCTTTGACAATGCCGGAAGAAATTTTGGAGGAAATATGCTATGTTCTTACATCTCATACGGACACGTATCCATTGTCTGATTATCCGTTGACTATTGAACTGGTTCCTACCAGAATTGTCGATCAGGATGGAAATGTTTTGCGGACAATTGAGTAAGTAAGGAAAAATAAGGAGTGTGAAGAGATGAAATTGGCGGAAGCATTACAGGAGCGGTCATATTTATATCGTTATATTGACCAACTCAACGATCGATTGAGAAATAATGCCTTGGTTCAAGAGGGGGAAGAACCGGCAGAAAACCCTGAATTTCTGAAAAAAGAATTGGATACATCTATTTCCCGCCTGTCTTATTTGATTGCGCGTATTCAGGAAACAAACTGTAAAACCATCGTAGACGGGAAATCCTTAACGCAAATGATTGCTGAAAAGGATGGCTTAATTTCAAAAATCGCTGTTTACAAAGATATAGCGCATGAAGGCAGTACGACAACACATCGCGCCCGGAATACGGAAATCAAAATCAAATCAACAATTTCTGTTGCCAACTGGCACTCTGAAATTGATGAAATGTCAAAAAAACTGAGATTGCTGGATAATCAGCTTCAGCAAAGCAATTGGACAACAGAACTGATTGAATGAATTTTTCATTTGGCGGTAAAATACAGAGCGAATGCAGCGCGGCGACAGCGGAAGTCGCAGTTATTTTTAAATGTCGCTGGGAACCGAAGAGCAGGTGCGGGGTTCGAATCCCTAATAATTGTTATGCTCCAATTGGGTACATGCGTATCGTTATTTTTATTGTAATTACCAAGCATTGACTGTTTTTTGCAGGGCGGGTATGGGGATATATATTCAGAAAGGAAGATATTAGATGGAAGAAATTTTTCACAAAAAAACAGATGAAATGGACTGCCAGCCCGGCGGCCCTTTTGTAATACAAATGCTGTTTAAAAATCCGGTGGAACTTCCGGAAAGGGAACATATGACAGATGTAATGCAGCGGCATATTGGTACAACTGAATGCTCCTGCTGTGATGATAATATGGTTGGTTTTACGGCGTTGGATTACGTTGTGGAACTGGAAGAAGGAAAAAAATCATATGTATCGCGGTAGCTGCCAAAAAACCACCGAACTGTTTGAACTCAGGGCCATTTTTCAGTTCTGCAACCTGAATACAGGACTCCAGATCACAGTCCTTATTATAAAACTGTTCCAAGGGCTCGTTGTGATATGTCAAGATAATGGAACCCATAATTTTCAGATGATATCTTTTGGCAAGTTCAATGAGCTCAGACCAACGATCAATGGAAACATCGGAATTTTGATAATCCAATTTAATTCTTCTGGTAGAAATAACATTATATAAAGGAATTTTTTCAATTTGGATGATGCTGTCCTGATCCTGATTTTTATTTTGCAGAAATACGTTTCCGGTATTCAAACGCTGAAGAAGTATTTCGCCAATGGCAAGCTGCTCCTGCAACTCTTCAATGTTTTTAGAGATTTCATGCATTCTGGAAACAACGCACTGTTCCATAGCGGCATTATCACAATTTTGGATGATTCTCTGAATATCTTTTAAAGAAACGCCTAACAAACGCAGTTTACGGATGATATGAAGCGTCAGAAGCTGTGTATGTTCATAATACCGATAGTGACTGTCTTCCTTGCGATATTGTGGAACGAGCAGACCGATCTGGTCATAGTAACGCAGAGTTTTGATAGGTACATCGCATATAGAGGACACCTTTCCGATGGAGTAATATTTGTTTTTTTCTGACAAATTTATCGCCCCTTTCAACAATGGTTACATAGGTTTTTAACGCAATTATACCAAAAGAATAGGAATTTTTCAATTATATTTCATTAATAATACGCATAATTAATGGAAAAAAATAGCATAAATGGTAATCAATTTATATACAACAGAAAGGACGGATCAGAGATGTTAACAGAAGTGGCTAAGAACATTTATAAACAGGTTGTTCCCTTACCCAACAATCCATTGAGAGAAATCAACGTTTATTTCATTTTAGGCGAAAAAAATCTGATGATTGATACAGGATTCAACAGACCAGAATGTGAAGAGGCATTAACAAGCGCAGTTTCTGAATTGGGCATTGAGGAATATGATGTATTTATTTCACATCTTCATTCTGACCACTGTGGTTTGATCTCGAAATTCGCAAAATCCGGCTGTAAAATCCTTGCGGGAGAAATAGAGGGGGAAATGATCAATTTTGAATCCGGTAATCTGTATTGGAGAATGCTGGATGATCTATTCATCAAATTTGGGTTCCCCAAGGCGCAGTTTGGCAGAAATACAGATATTCATCCCGGCAGAAAATATTGTAATACAGAAAAAGTGAATTTTACATACGTGGACGAAGGAGATGTACTGGAATATGGCGGGTATCATTTTCAGCCGATTTTGACACCCGGACACACACCGGGACATATGTGCCTTTATGATGCGGAGAAGAAAGTGCTGTTTTGCGGCGATCATATACTGGGTACCATCACCCCTAATATTTGTATTGAATTAGGTGTTGAAAATCCATTGGAGGATTATTTGAACAGCCTGAAAAAGATTGATGCATTGGATGTAGATCTGGTTTTAACTTCCCATGGCACCATGATTCAAGATGTTCATGGTCGGATTCAGGAGCTTTTTCAGCATCATGAAGCACGACTGGCGGAAGTGAAAAACATCTTAACAAATGAATGGAAAACGGCTTATATGGTTGCACAGGATATGACTTGGGAAATTATGTGCAAAGATTGGGAAAGCTTTCCGGCACCGCAAAAATGGTTTGCTACGGGGGAAGCGATTTCACATTTACAATACTTGTATTTATCAGGTATAATTTTGAGAGAAGAAAGAAATGGTATCTATTATTACAAAAAATAAATGTGGTGAATATTGAAAAATGAATGGAAGAATTTTTATTACCGGTGATAAACACAGAACCTTTGTACCGCTGTTTTGGCTGGCAGAAAAAGAAATACTGCATCCATCTGATGTCATGATTATAGCAGGTGATGCCGGATATGTCTGGGACAAGGATTATATATATGATATGGAAAGCCTCCAACAAGTATTTCCCGGCACCATTGCTTTTGTGGATGGCAATCATGAAAATCATGCCATGCTGAATGAATTTCCCGTAGAAAAATGGAATAGTGGAAATGTGCATCGTGTGGGAGAACGTGTTTTCCATCTCATGCGCGGGGAAATATATGACATATATGAAAAGAAATTTTTTGTTTTTGGCGGTGCCAGATCTGCGGATAAGGACAGACGGACAGAGGGCGTAAGTTGGTGGAAAGAAGAAGAACCAACTTCTGAAGAAATTGAACATGGTCAAAACGTACTTCATCAATTTGCTGACCAGATTGCATATGTCATCACACATGAACCGCCGCTTTTTGCCAGAAGCTCTATCCGCAGGCAAAAAAGCCTGGATGAAGACTACCAGTTTCCACTGATTTTGAATCAATGGTATCAAAGCATAGAAAACCAGCCCAATTTCCGGAAATGGTTTTTTGGGCATATGCACGTAGATCAGGAAATTACGGAAAAACTTCTGGGTGTGTTTCACAAATTCATTGAAATTTGACCATTTTTGCAACCTAGCTAAAAATGAATCGCGAAATATGAGTAAAAACAGGGACAAAATCCCTGTTTTTTTCATATTATGGGGAAAAGGAGGAGATCAAAATGACTGGAGAAGAGTTGGTGGCATTCGCCAAAAGTAAATTGGGCGTGCCATACGTATATGGTATGAAAGGCAAAGTCATGACAGAAGCTCTTTACAACCGTTTGAAACAGACTTATGGGGATTTGATCTGGGACAGTGATAAGCAGAAAATTGGTAAAGTATGCTGTGATTGTTCGGGATTGATCAGCTGAGCAACCGGTATTGCTCGCAGTTCTCAGAACTATCACGATACTGCATTGGCAATAGAACCGATTTCTGCCATTTCCAACGCACCAATTGGTGCTGCTGTATGGAGACATCTATATCGGAAACGGAGAATATATAGCCGAAGATGGCAGTGCTTATGGATGCAGAATCAATCAGTTAAGCAAATCTGGTTTTACACATTGGCTGAAATTAAAAGATATTGATTATGCAGAGCAGGAGGAGACAGAAGTGGTTGAACAAGCAAAAATAATCATCAATGGAGAGGAATACACAATAGAACGAATTTTAAAGGACGATACAAATTATGTGAAAATCAGGGATCTAGCAGATGCCTTTGGATATGCAGTAAGCAGTAAAGGCAGCACTCCGGTACTGACGAAAAAATAAACAGCATATATATTGGGGTATCAAAGAAAAAAGATAAGCGTATTGCACGGAAAGCTGCAATACGCTTTTTGTTTGCGGAAATCAAAGCAAGTACATTTCAGGGATGTATTTTTCATATTTTATAAAAAAGTTTTATCACCTTATTGGTTTACGGAAATTATATTATGTTATTCAATGTACGAAATTTTTTATATAACATACTCAAGGCATTGAAACGAAGGGATACCCATCTAAAAATTATTTTATGATTTTGACTGTGCGCTTTTTATCATGCTATACTGGTAAAAAATCGCAAAAGGAGAAAATATATGAATAAACAGATGCTGCAAGAAATTCTGGAATTATCACAGGAATGTCTAGCCAGATTTTGGCAAATGGATCCAGAATTCGTAATTTTCCTGTAATAATCAAGCTAAAATACTGCCGAAGGAAGATGGATTTTTCGTTGTTGTTGGAAATGAAAAACCGGAAACCATCCTGATCGAAAGTGTTATTTATGGAACAATGAAAATCGATCCTGCGGATTTTACAGCAGGAACCATACTAAACCTCTGGGCTGAACCCAAAAGAGGATATCATCTGGTGCCGGATATTTACTGGCTGCGCATTTCCTGTAATCCTCATGAAAAAATATTTGCCATGGAAAAGGAACAGGAGCCTGCGATCCGCCTGTTAGAAAAGGGCGGGAAGGGCGATACTTCCTTGAAGATATACAAAGACAGAAAATGGCAATTAGACGGTGCTGTTATGGTTTTATGCTCCAAAGATAATCAGGATGATTTTGAGATGGTTCATGTACAAAACATGGAGAACGATACCTGCACGCTGTCAGAACCATTAAAAAAGGAACATAAAAAAATTAAAACAGCACTGTATCCATTGATGCATGGCACAGCCGATGCCCAAGGCATCTGTGAGATTGCTGTCAGGTCACAGGCAGATTATCTTCTGCTAAAAGCTGATGGACAAATACTAGAAAACAATCATTGATCTGAAAAAGAAGGAGAGGTTGACAATGGGATATGGTGTGTTGGGTGGCACAGTATTGCAGTGCAGTTTTGGTATGGCTCCTTCTGTATTGAATGTGCTTCCAACAGCAAGAGTCATTTCTTCTATGCCTATGGCAAGCATTGCTGATTGCGTCCCCTTGGTAAATATCATGCCATTCGGTATGTGTTCCAGTATGGCAAACCCCACCGTGGCAGCTGCCACAGCCGCCGCTATGGGTGCATTAACGCCTATGCCATGTATTCCGCTTATTGCCGGAACATGGATGCCTGGTTCTCCTACTGTATTGGTAGGCGGAAAGCCAGCTTTGAATCAAAATTGCAAACTGACCTGTGCCTATGGCGGCATCATTGAAATCAAAAGCCCGGGGACATTTAATATTCAAGTCAAATAAAGAATCTATTGATAATCATTTTATAAAATATTGAAATTTCCGTTGTTAGGATGGTGGATATGGGTAAAAAAATAGCAATCATATTTACAATATGTATTTGGATTGCGCTTTCAGCATTTTCCTGCTGTTTTGTTGCGCAAAAATCCATTCATGAAATTCAAAATGCCTATACAGCCAATTATCGAAATGGTTATCTTTACGGTATTGAGATTTATGAAAATAAATACTTTATTTTTTCTGTGAATACAGAAACCGGTGAGCAGCAGTATTTTACTTATCCTGTTGTAGATGAAAATGGCACCGTTTCCTTAATGGATCTTGTTATGGGGAAAGATGGAAAATTATATGTCTATTACAGTTTGTTAAAAAATGATGATTCTAATGCAAATATTGAAACAATTGCTTACTGCGACTTTGAAAAGGAAACCATTGTACCAAAATAGGATCTCAAAGATGTTGTGAATCAGAATTATTTCCAGCTTCGATGTCAGAAAGACGATCAGCTGGTTTTGGAAACATACGATTCACCAACCGCAATATTGAAACAATTCTATTTGAATGAAGACGGAACAATTTCTTTAGCGACAATCGTACAGCTCCATGAAACAGTTTATTCCCTTACCAGTCAGAATGATGGTATGTGGGCAAAGACCAGTACCGGTGATATTATCAAGATTGAACTGGATGGATCTTCAAGAGAAATCTTTGCCAATGACGGTTCAAAAATCAGCATACAAAATACGCACTATACTTTCCAGGAAGACGGCCTTCATTTTTTCAACGTAGACACGGAACAGAATTACAAAATTACAGAAGCCACCGACTATAAAGAATTGGAACTTTGTCCCGATCATCAATCTGCGAAAGTAGAATCTCTTGATGTTTCAAATGTATATGAAATTTCAGAAGAAGATGGTATCTATATGGGTATATTGACTCTGGAGGATGGCAGAAGCGTTCCTGTTATATACGGTGAAAAAGAATATGTGCTGGAAAAACTTACTTGGCCAATGGGCAAATCTATTATGATGGCATTTCTGGCAATCCTTGGTACAACAGCGATCTTCTTGTTATATATTTATATCTTTAGCAGAATGCTGAAAAGAAAAGATGGCGCTCCCGTTTTAGGAATCGCTGCTATGGTGATGATTCCAATCATTGTTGTTAGCATGACCAGGCTGTATTGTGTTATGAATGAGCAACTGCCTGATGAAAAAGAACAGAAAATACAACAGCTTACTGCTATTAATGATATTTTACAGGGAAAAATTGATATTCAGAAATTGGAAAAAATCCGAATGGAAGAAGAAAATACATTTGAGGATGCTTATTACTATTATTCTGAATTGAAACAGCCAGAAACCATCAAAAATATGAATACAGGTAGTAATGAACTGGTTAACAATGCCATATCGGCATTTTTGTATCATTATAAAGATGGAAAATTATACCCACTTTCACTTTCTTATCAGCAGAATTTGTCTATGGAATATCAGATGCCAACTGCCAATTATTTAGCATTGAAAGAAGCGGCAGAAATAGGCAAAACCGTATATACAGAATATAATAATTACAATGGTGGTTTTCTGTCTGTTTTTGCACCCATAAAAAATGAAAACGGAGAAGTAATTGGCGTTCTGGAAACCAACGAAAGCAGCCTTTTGCTTGAAATGAACATTTTCTCTAACAGTCAAACGATCAAAAAGCTATTTTTTGCAGCAGGCACACTGTTGTTTTTGCTGATTCTATTTGTATTCTGGATCAATACAAGAGATTTAAAAACTTTAAGACAGGCAATGACCAAAATGGCAGAAGGAGATCTGCACGAAAGAGCAAACATTAAAGGAAATCATGAGGTTGCGGTAATTGCCAAAAGATTCGATCATATGGCGGCATTGATTGAAAACAGAGTTGCAGAAATGGAGTCTTATCAAAACAAATATGAAGCATTTGTTCCTTCAAAGCCGTTTTACCTTTTACGAAAAAATGGTATTCGCGGCGCTTTGGCTGGCGATGGTAAAGATTTTACAGCGACTGTTTTGACAATAAATACATCTGACAAATCCGATCACCACACACTGCACCATGAAGGATTTTCTGCTTATAATGCTTATCTGAATCAAGAAATTCTAGTGATTCATACATATGGTGGCGTTGTGAATAAAATTTTCCGCTATGGTGAAAACGTTATTTTCACAAAGGAAGTACAGCAAAATGCAGTTGAATGTGCCATCGCGGTTTTAGAGCGGCTCAAAGGCACAGACGAAGTATTTTTTGCCGGAATCGCAAAAGAAGAACTTCGTTTTGGTATAATTGGCCTGCCAAAGAGAAGGGTATCAGCCATGATTTCTGAACATGGCAGTCTCTCCTTATTTTTGCAGCAAATGGCTGCAAGATTGGGGACACCCATATTGATCGCAGGCAGAGCCGCAAGCCGTATACCGCATTTTTCAACCTATTATCATACGCGCGTAATTGGCTATTTGCATATGACTTCTTCAAATAAATTAGAAGCAATCTATGAAATTTTAAATGGGGATAGTCAGGAACGTCAAAGAATGAAAATGGATACTAAATCCGAATTTGAAGACGGCATCAGACTGTTTATGGCAAAATCCTATGCTTATGCAAGAAGGAGATTTATCCATGTATTGCAGCAGGATCCAAAGGATGGTGTGGCAAAAGAATACATCTTGTTATGTGAGCGGCTCATCCATAGCGAAAAGGAAGAAACTTGGCTTGATCAATTTTAGAATGGAGGAAAAACTGTGATAGACAGACAGCACTTGAAAAAAATCATATTGTTCTGGATACTGCCAGTAATTGCGCTGTCTGCCATACTGACATTTTTCCGACCTTTTTAGTATGTCGAGTCTGTAAAAGAAACCGTCTGGGAAAATGGCGTTCTCTATGGCGTAGACGAATGGAAGGGAAAACTTCGACTGTTTGGCTGTGACGCAAATGGACACAACGCATGGATGGACACAATCTATACCCAAGACGGTGTCAATACTATATTTTACAGTGTTTCAGATATTGAGATTGATGAAAATGGTATCTGCAATTTGCTTTTACAGCCGCAGGAAGTTACAGACATCAACAATTTTTTGTACTTACAATATGATTTGAATGAGAGAGAAATCATTCATTCAGAAACCATAGGAAATACACAACAAGCAGATGTGTACGCAGAAAAAGAACGGTCTGATGGAATCTGGGCTGTCGCATCAGATGGTTCTGTTTGGCTTACTGCAAACAATCAAGAAAAGACATTGATCTTCTCTAATAATGGCGAAACAGTTTCTCAAAACAATACTGTATACACATTTGGAAATGATGGATTATATTTCTATAATGCTGATAAAGACAAGTGTTATGTGATTGATTACAGCAGCAAATAAGTATCTGAAGCAGAAAATATTCCATTTGCTAAATCCATTAGTTCCTATGGCGATCTGTATTCATTAAATCAGATGGAGGACGGCACTTGGACTGCTACCTTCTATACTGCAAACGATCAATTATCACCTATGGTAGTGGGGAAAAGTTAAAATGTATTGGTTCGGTTGAGCATTCCTCCCATTCAGGCATTGAAAACAATCAGCATCATAGCTTGTATACTGCTCATTGCTATATTTTCTATGAGATTGATCGTGCGAAAAATACGCAGAACATTTCCAACTGCTCTGAAAATCATATGTTTCTCCATTCCTATGCTGCTGGTATTTTGTCTGGGATTTGAAGCCTATATTCAAAACTTTCTGAAAGACGATGTAGAAAATCGTATATATACTCAGATGTATTACACGGCTGACAGTTTGAGCCAGCAAATCAATTCTCAGTCAACTTTTTCTTCCAGAAGAAATGTTGATCCTTATGATATCCTGTACGCGCAATATATGCTGAGCGGGATTTATGATAGAAATGGAGAGATTATGTATAACACGGAAAATATCGTGGGAAAAGTTTCCGTGTTCGGGTGCAGCGAAGTATCTTTTTACAGTATGGACGCGGGAAGTTTATCATGTGCCGCTTCCGTTGTTTATGGATATCCAACGGAAAAAGCTGTTTTGCAGGAAATCGCAGAAAAGAAAACAGCCGTAAAATCTTCTGAGAAGTTCTACGATCTTGGTTCATGCTTAACTGTATATTATCCTGTATTACAGGATCAGAATATCGTTGGCATCATTCGCGTGATTTATCCAGAAACAAATGTTACAAATGAAATCATGCAAGAATTGGTGCACATAATACAGAATGTCTTTGTTTTTCTGTTGGTCATGATAGGTTTCCTGACAATTGTATGTTTCCTGCTTCTGCGTCCACTGAATAAAATCAAACATGCACTGTCTGATTTCTCCGTGGGTATCGACTTAGATGAACCACCCAAAGAAGGCAATGGAACAGAAATGCGAGAAATTACAAATTTGTTCTACCATATGACGATTAACATTCGAGAGCATTTGCAGCATATCGACCAGTTGGAACGAGCATATGAACCATATATTCCGCAAAGTCTCATCAGCCTTTTTGAAAAAAAGGATATCCGTGAAATATCTCCGGCAGATGAAACCGTTATGATGGATGCTGCTATTCTGATTATAGACGCACAAGATTTTGCGGAAGCTGTTTCCAAAGCCGGAACGCAGGAAATGTTCCAATTTGTAAATTCTGTTTTGCAGGAACTGACAGCTTCTGTTGAAAATACTGGCGGTACTGTAATCCAGTTTACAGATACAGGATTAATTGCTTTCTTCGAAAATAATCCAGATCAAGCTTTGCAAGCAGCCATCACAGCAGAAAAAGCATTGCAGACCATTTCTCTTACGATGGCCGGAGAAAACATTTCATTTGGCACAGGTATCGTCTGCGGCGATCTTCATATCGGCATCATCGGTGATGAAGAACGAATGGAAATCAGGGCTGTGTCACCAGAAATGACATTTGCACAGTCTTTGCAGAAAATCAGCAGCATCTATCATCTGGGTATTCTGATAGATGGAGATACTTTGGAAAGACTTGATCTAACCATGGAAAATATAAGACTGTTTGGTTATGTGGATGATGCCGAAAAACAGATTTACGAAGCTTTTGAGGGTCAGAAATCAGACATTGTTATGTTGAAATCCATTACAAAAGCGGATTTTGAAGCAGGTGATTATTCACTGGCAAAAGACTGCTTCATTCGTGTACTGCGTAAAAATAAAGATGATCTGGCAGCCGGCAGATATTTGGTGCTGTGCGGTGAGCCGGCAGAAGTGAAGGAAAAAGGAAGGAATCTCTTTGAATAACATCGATTGTGGCATAAACAAAGAAAACAGAATACCTTATCTAAGTGACAGCGAATTGTGGCTGGATTTTGCGTCAATCATGGAGTTTCTTCTCTGGGCAGTACTCCAGAAAGAAGAAATGGAACGTAATGGAGAAGATACCGCAGAATTGCTTCTTCATGCAAATGAAGAACTGGAAGAAGCAGAAGAAATTATCCAAAGACGCATAGAACTGACAAAAATCAGTGGATTTGAACTCCATACAGTAAAATTTTTCTCTTTGTATCATTTTGCAAAGATTGAAAAGTTCCCTTTGGTATTGGCGGGCGTAGTTGGTATGAAGGACACATTGATTCCCATTTTCTCTGCCGCAGAAACAGGAAAAAATGTACAGACGCCTACCGTGGAAATGGCTCTGCGCCTTTACGGCATCACAATCGGACCAGATTTCAAAGAAACTGCTCTTTTGGTGAATAGAACAGGCGATTTTGCAAGCTGCTTAGACAGTCATAGCAATTCCAGCAAAGCATGGCATCAGGAAACATTATCCCTGCGGAAACCATTATTGTCTTATTTGTTGGGACAACCCTTTGTGGCTTCTTATAGAAAATATGCAGTCCAAGAACCATTGCCAAAGCTGTTGGTTTATGAAGAAGTTTTAGAAAAAGCAATTTCTGTTTCTAACCATCAGGGAACATCTGCCGAACCACTTGTTATGTATCTCTACGGCAGAAAAAAATTCGGAAAGAAACTGTTGATTTCTTATCTTGCAAAGTATCTTCAGCGGCCAGTAACCTTTTTATGCTGGCAGGATATTTTCCCAATGTCCGAAGAAAAACGGGATAATCTTTTTCAGGAAATAGAACTAAAAACCAAATTGGAAAATGGATTCCTCTGTTTATATGACATTCCAAACTGGGAAGAAGATCAGGAAAATACATCTCATGATTCCATGTTTTCCAGAGTTTTGGATGTATGTCCCTTTACTGTGGTTTTGGGAGAAGGGAAACATGACTTTCCTGTATGGATAACAGAAAAATTTGTATCTTTTCATCTGTGGGATATGACTGTAACCGAAAAAATTACTGTTTGGTCTTATTTTAGCCGATTGTATCATGCAGAAGATCAGATTGATGCCGCTTTAAACGGGAATAAATATGTCATGAGCGTCGGTGAGATTGAAAATACATTTGCAACGGCATATTTAACTTCTCTATCAAATGGAACATCTTTTGAAGAAAAGTATGTTGAAGAAGCTGTTAAGCAGCGAGGTCGCGGCAACCTTGGAAATTATGCCACATTAATCAATGGCAAATTTGTCTGGGACGATCTGATTGTTGATCCAACGGTGAAACGTCAGATGCAGTATATCTGTGCCCAAGTGAAATATCGTAATATTGTAGGGGAAGAATGGGGCTTTTTTGAAAAGACACCTTATGGCCGTGGCATCAGTGTACTTTTTTATGGGCCTCCTAGAACCGGCAAAACCATGGCGGTACAGGTTATTGCAGCAGAACTTGGCTTAGAACTGTATCGTATTGATTTATCAAAAATGGTGAGCAAATACATCGGTGAAGCAGAAAAAAATATTTCTTCTTTGTTTGAACGGGCAAAGCAAATGAATGTGATTCTGTTTTTTGATGAAACAGACTCATTGTTTGCAAAACGAAGTGAAGTAAAAGATTCCAATGACCGCAATGCCAATGCGGAAACAGCACACTTGCTGCAAAAAATGGAAGAATATGAAGGTATGGTCATTCTGGCCACAAATCTGGTAGACCAGATTGACGATGCTTTCCGACGCAGAATCAAATTTATGATTCCATTCCGCTTCCCGGATGTAGAAACAAGAAAAAAACTATGGCATTCTTTGATTCCTGACAAAACACCTTTGGAAGACGGTATCGATTTGTATTTCTTCGCGGAAACCTTTGAGCTTTCCGGCAGCCAGATCAAAGAGATTTTGTGGAATGCAGCATATATCGCTGTTTCTGATCAAAAACCGTTGGGAAATGAACAGCTCAAAGAAGCCACTATGTGGAACTATATGAAATATGGAAAACAATTGACAAAAGAGGACTTTGGATATCTGGCTTGAGAAAAAGGTGGTGAAAGTATGCCAAAAGAAATGCTGGAAGAAAAAATAAATGGTCGTGCGCCTACGGCGATTGATTATGCGCTTGCAAATCATAAAGCAGAAACAGGGGACGCACAGCTGGAATTTGAATCAGACGCGGAATTGATGAGCGCAGAATTTGATCGTATGCGCGCTTTTTGGGAACAAAGAAGCAAGCAAAAGCGTTCAAACTCTGTTTTTTTCAGAGTTAACAACCAACCGATTTTAGGTGCAAAAGGTCAGCTTTTACAGGCTGGTGCCATTCCGCTTTTCGCAGGTGCCGCTCTTGATCTGACCAGTGCAGAATTGAAAGGTGAAAAGAAATATATGAAACCGCCAGAAGCACAGGGTACTGGTGGTATTCTGGTTTTGGCACCACAGAAATTTAATCAGGGGCTTACACTGCCCATCAGCAGTCTGAAACTGAAGGAAAACTTTGTGGAAGGGGAAGTCTCTCTGAATAATCGAAGTGGCTTCCATGGAAATCATGTTCGGTTAACAGCGGAAAAAATACATATTACCAATGAAACAGCGGAATTTGTGAATCCACAAATGATATATAAAACCGAAGAAGCAGAAAGTGCTGTTCCTATTCCAGAGAAAGTAACTGTAACAAAAGAAGGGATTGCTCCTGCTTTTCTTACAAGCAATCTTCGTATCAATGTACCTGCTGCTTCACCTGCTGTTACGAATGATACTACCGATACAGCTGATATCAGCAACGTAACTGATACCACCAATGTAACTGATGTTACCAATGTTACCGAGGTAGCCAATGCTCCTGCAGAAGAAACAGTAGAACCAACCGAAGAAGTGGCTCAAATGGAACCAGATCGCATTGTTTTCCAAGGTGGTCCCGGCAAATTTTCCACTAAAAAAGGTATACGTCCTCGAATGCGTATGACATCATACGATAGGTACGTCGTACAGTGGCAAGACGGAAATCTGATTGCATGTGTATATGTTGGGAGCAACGAATACGAACTGAAACTGCAAGCCGGTGAAGCATATCATATGTTTTATTCTGATAGTATTACCGTAGAAGCCAAAGATTCCTTGGGACTGATCAATGGCATATTGTCAGACTTAGGTGTTTCTGATGTGGAAATGGATGACAGCCCCCTTTGTTACCAAGGACTTGAAATAACCGAGAAAGGTATTTTCTATTCATCCATGAAAAATTCTGCTTTGACAACAAAGATCGTGATGACTGGGATGTCAAACTCGGCAATTCGACAAGTTTTGCATTCTCTGGTGATTTATTAGGCAGTGATGATGACGATGAGGGTAGTTATTATGATCTGGCGAAAAAAGTCTTGGGATTCCTTGGTATTATCAAAGGAGATGAGGATGAAGGGGAGAGCGAAGAAGAAGCAGAAGATGATGGGAATAAGTTTCAGACAAGCATTCCTTTCATTACATTCCCATTGATTCCCGGTTTGGCCTCTATTGATGCAAAATTTCGAGCCGGAGCAGCAATCGGATATAAAGTTGGCGGTTCTGTTAATAATATTGTTGGAATGCTGAAAAAACAGCAAGATGAATCTTTTGGATTCGATCTATCTGCTGCCCTGAAAGGCAACGCTTATGCCGGATTTCAAGTGGGTGTTACAGTAGGTCCTAGCTTTTTGATGAATGTCAGTGGTAATATCGGCGCAAAAATCGCTTTAACCGGCAGTGAGGAAGGAAACAATGTTCTTTCAACAAAACTTCATACAGAATTCAAAAATAACAGATATGGACGTCCTACTTTCCAAAAGGCAGTCATCGATGCCAATGGCGAACTGCGCTTGCGCGCGATCATCGATGCCTCTTTGAATACGCAAATCTTAGGATGGGAAAAAACACTATACAGTTATACCTTCGCAGATTGGGAACTTGCCGCAATTCAAGCAGCAATTCTGGCAACCCGAGAAAATGGAAAATGGACAGCGGATGCTTCCTTCAACTTCCGCATGCTTGGTGGCAGAGTCAACAAAATGTTAGACAACAAAGATGAGTTGGAAAAAATGATCAGCAAAAAAGAGGAGTCTTATGGTAAGGCTGCTTTTGATGCCAGCCAATCATCCTTTGAAGACGCAAAGCGTATGCTGTATCAATATCAGAACAAAGATACTCCCATGTTTGTAAGCATGGATGAATCTAATTCTGGATTTTTAGATATGAATAAAGTCATCCAGGAAATCCAGCATAGATTCTATGTACAGCTTCGCAGCACCCAAGAAACCATTGCTGCGGAAAGACAGGAAATAGAAGATTTGAAGAATGATAAGGACTACCAGAAATTAGGGATGAAAATACAAGCCAACCTGAAAAAACATTCAGACAATTTACAAAATATCGCTAAGGCGTCGGCAGGCAACAGCGGAACAAGTGCATCAACAAAAAGAAGTAGAACAGCTGCTGCTCTAACGCCAAGCGAAAAAATTATGAATGCTTATACTACTGGTGGTGGGAACGAAACAGGCTTTCGTTCTTACCTGCGGAACAAATCCAAACAGGAAGCTGTTACAGTTGATTCCCTCATTGCTTATGAGGAAAATCGAAGAAAAGAACTGACACAAAAATCCGAAAATAGAATCCAGCAAATGAAAGAATTTGCAGCAGCTCAGAATATTGCTGAAACAGATAAGACCAAAGGAAGCATTCTGTTGAAGAAGTATAGAGAACTGGGAGGAAAAGCAGTCAATAAAGCATTGTTTACAGATATTTCCTCTTTGCTGAGATATGAACAGAGCAGACTTTTAGAAAGTCGTTCCCAATGGTTCAGCGGAGCAGCTGCGCGATATCATGAACGCAAAGAACGCATAGATGAACTGGCAAAAAAATTCCCTGATATCGTACAAAATGGTTCGGATGCGCCAAACGCAAGTTTCTTTGACTACTACACGAAAACCCTTGGTGCGCGTGGGCTTCTCAACAGATTGGACATTTATTCCAATAGAGAACGCTTATTGGCTTACGAACGCAGTACTGCCCAAAAGAAACTCAGTGGTAATGAAGACGGTAGGGCTGCAATGCAAAATAGAGATGAGCTTCGAAAACTGCTTTCCATGGAATCTAAAGATGCGAATGAGGTACAGAAGTGGCAGATACCTATGCAAAAGATGCTCGAGGATGAACGAGTGACCTATATGACTGCTACGAAAGAGGATTTTGTTCAGGCATTGTTAAAGAAACAAAAAGCCATGACTTTGAAACAGTCTGTCATGCAAGCTCAGAAAGATAGAAATAGCAAAATTGGCAACTGGTTTTACGAAGCCATAAAAATAGATATCACCATTGACGATCTCATTGCTTATGAAAACAAATGTTTATCTATGATTGCAAATGCAGACAGGCGTCAGCCACATATTGATAGAAAAAACTTCCTCGCAGATCAAAAAACAAAAATAGAATCCGAGCAGAAAAAAAATCCACAATCTGCGGAAAAAATGCTATATGACACCATTCAGGCTTATTTTGGAAAAGCTCGTAAAACAGAAAATAATGTCGTCATTCCTTTTGATAAAGGCACTGGGTTCCAGAAAGATGTTCTGCAGCGCGTTAACAAAGAGGATGCTTCTGTTCAGAAATTGTTCAAAAGTAAGAATTGGACATCTGAAGAAACAGAAGACATGCAGAAGCTGAAAGAAGATCCGTCATCTATATATACTTTGGTACGCAGATATGGACTCAGAAAAGGAACAGCCATAGATCGCAAGGCAAATAAAGAGATCTTATCTGCTTACGTGAGGGAAAAAGGGCCGAAAGAATATACGTTGGAAGATCTGGATAGATTTTATACTTATCAAATTCATGAAGCTACAAAAGCAACACTTCGTTCATCTGAGAAAGCAGACCATATCACAATTTTGGAGGCATTGGAGAGTATGACTGATTACCCTGCAATGCTGAGGAAATACAAGGAGATGGGTCGTGGTAAAAATTTTCTTAGCCATGAACAGAATGATGCGCCCAATTGGGTAACACCTAATATGATTTTGGAATATGAAAGAAGTCGTATGCGTTCTCTGGAACAGAAACATTTGGATCGTATAGAAGCTTTGCGGACTGCGGAAAGCGGAACTGCGGAAGAACAGGAACAAGCAATCAAAGAGTATGCAGAAAATTCCAAACGCTTCAATGCAAAAGGAAGTGATGAAAGCGTAAAAATTTCTTTGCAGGATATTATCAACTCGGAAATTGCTCGTCAGGCGATGAAAATGTCTGTTCATGACCAAAGAATCGCGCAGCTTCGTTCAACAGATCCTGAAATGACCGATGAAATGAAGATTAGTGCTTATGATGGTAATCGTTTCGAGCCTGCGAAAGAAGATGTCGACCGTATTTACAGCCAGTACGAACAAAAGATTGCATCGAATCCTGCTTCTATGGCTGAAGAACTGACTGCATTTGAAACACAGGAAAAAGAAAAGCAAGAAGAACGTCAGAAACAGTGGAAGAAATTAGAAACAGATATTTCTGATAGGATAATCATATTAGTGGAACAAGCTGAACAGTGTATGAAAGTTGTACAGGACACAGAAAGTGCCATCAAGAATCCTGACGCTATTTTTGCAAGCGAAGCTAATACAAATAATTATGTTGCAAACGTATTGGATAAAACAAAAACAGACATGCAGCAAGTACCTGAAATTCTCAAAAACAATGGTCAATGATGAATGCGTATAGGAGGAAGAAACATGACGATACGAGATAGTTTTCTGGCATTCGCCGATAAAAATCATCTGCCGGTGAAGGAAAAACAAGAAAATGGTACAAGTATTTTTTCTTTCCAAATCAGCGGAGAAAAGGGGAAATATGGCGCTTATGCCATGTGCTTAGAAGATGAACGAATGCTGACATTCTTTGTGGATTGCAACATTCGCGTAGAAGAATCCCAAAGAAATACCATTAATACATATTTGATGGAACTGAATTATCAGCTGAAGATGGGTACATTCCAATTAGATCCAACCACTGGCGATATTACTGTTCGCGCATGTCAGTATATCTTCGGTGATGAAGCGGAACAGAAGTTTTTGGTTGAACGTGTCGTACTTCTTTGTGGTTTAATTGCAGACCACTATTGTCACGATATTATTAAACACCTTCCCGAATAATCTCATAACCAAAACAGGCATATTGAATTTTCCGATGAAACAGGATGTTCGATATGTCTGTTTTTTTCTTTCAAACAATAGGAATCGCATTGACAATAAACGACATTGTGTAGTACAATAATAACGACAGGATGTAGTTAAAGGAGGTGTGTGAACATAAGTATCAGTGATTCTGAAATGAAGGTCATGGAAAAACTTTGGGCATGCGGGCATATGATTTCTGTTGCTGATGTGGTTGCAGCATTGAACGATGACGGGGAAAATTGGACACATCAGACAGTCGGAACATTTTTGAAAAGATTGGAAACAAAGGGGATTGTTTCTGCATCAAAAAAGGGGAAGAGCTTATATTATTTTCCTTTGCTAAGCAAAGAGCAGTTTTACGCAAAAGAAGCTGATCACTTTTTGCAGTCAAAATTTAAGGGGTCTTTGAAGAATTTTTTGGCTGCATTTTCCAGTGAAAAAAAACTCAGTGAAAACGAAATACAGGATTTAAAGGACTGGTTTGATGGACTTAATCATAAATAGAGCCTTTGTATGTGTTTTATTGCTTTCTATTGGCGGGTTTATTGCCAGCAGCATCTATCTGCTGTCTGAAAAATTGATCTTTCGGATTACATCTGCCAGATTTATGGTATTCATCAATACAGTGGTACTGCTTTCCTTTGTTATCCCGTTTTATTTTCCAGTATCCATATTGGATGGCAGCGAATACTGTTTTACGCATTATGATCTTGTGATACTGGAAGGGGCGGATTTATGCAGCAATTTTGCAGCCTATTGGAGAAGTACTTTTCCGTTTACGGACTGCATAGATCATATATGGTTTGTGGGTGTACTCCTTTTTTTCATCACAAAAGCCATCTTATATGTGTATACAATTTCAAGAATAAAGGGGAAAAGTTTTCAAATAGAAAGTGACATTTGGTTAGAGATATTTGAAAACATCAGAAAAGAACAACCAAAACAAGATGTACTACTGGTTGGAAGCAATGATACACAAAGCCCTTTTACCGTAGGCATCAGACAGAAATATATTGTGATACCGGCAATTATGATAAACACACTGGATACAGAGGAAATTAATTTCATTTTGCGACATGAATATTGCCATGCTTTGCGAAACGACGTAGCCAGAAAAGTTCTCATACTGGTTTTTAGCTGTCTAAACTGGTTCAACCCGTTATATTTCCTTTTAAAAGAAAATCTCTCCACCTGGATAGAAATTGCATGCGATGAGGCAGTAACAGAGAATCTTGATGAAAGACAAAGGAAAAAGTATGCCAGTCTGATTATCAAATCATTGGAGCTGGAAAATACTGCACATCGCAGTCATTTCTACTGTGTATATTACAGCGAGACGAGCATAAAAAACTATAAGCGAAGAATTCTGGAAGTATTAAGAGGGAAAAAGAATGTTGCTGCTTACGGAAAGGTAGTAGCTATATCATTGGCAGTGATTTCTTTGGTTTGCAGCAATATCGTCGCAAAAGAAGCCGATATCCCTGTAAATATGTTCTTTTCCGATCAAGCAGTGATATTTGATGCCAATGATTTTGAAATAGTATCACTGCCCGCAGAAGAATAACAAAACTATGTTAAAGAACTGGATGCACGACAAGTGTATTATAATGAATGTCAGCTGTATTTTGTATAGGGGGAATATAATACAGAAATGACATGTAGAAGAGATGTAACCATATAGTGCATCCAGTATTTTTTATGCAAGTTGCTAAAGGAGTATTTTTATGAAGTATTCTTACAGGAATCGGATAATCTTTGCAGTATTAGCTGTTGGAACGATTATGACTGCCATGCATGCAGTAACAGAAAAGGACAATGCTACGGCAGACACAACTTCTATATCAACAGATAGTCCCACAATGGGAAGTCTGCAAAAGGGTCTGATTGCTTATCTAAATGAAAAGCATCCTGAAATTAGATTTGGCAGCAAAAAATACATGGCGTATGTTACAGATGTCTGTATGTATGATAATGCAGATCCTGAACTTGCAAAGTTGCCAAATTATAATGAGATTCAATTCTATTGCGCAGAATATCTACATCAATTGGACGAACAGCAAATAAAAGGGATAATGCCTTTTCTTGGCTTTAAACCTTCAGAGGAATTTCTGTCAAAAACCATAGAGGAAATTCAATATGAAGCCATCATAAAGCAAAGACTCGATGACATTGCATATCAAACAACACACAGAGAATAAGTGGGGGAATTTCTGTGATGTGTTCAAATCTATCATAAAAAACTCCTATGCTTTTATATAGCACAGGAGTTTTTTATATAAATATCAGCGATTCAGTACAATGAGAGTTACCAACAAAAAGTTCTTTTATATTTGCGTCGTTCCTTCTTTTCCTTTTAAACGGAAATACAATGTTCCTGCCACAACCAAGGAAATGGAATCCACAATAGGCTGTACCCACATGCACCCGTAAAGAGGCATCAGCCAATCCATGAAAAAGAGCAGGGGAATATCCAAAACACTTTTTCTCAATACAGAAGTAATGAGAGATTCTTTTACTTTCCCCATTGCCTGAAATTGGATAATCATCGGATAGCACAGGGACATCATGGGCATTGCTGTTACCATTCTCCGTAAAAAGCCAGCACTATATGCAATGGTTGTTGCGTCTTCAATAAACAGAGCTGAGAGCTGTGGTGCAAACAACTCATAACAGATCAGGCAGAGCATAGAAAAGGAAAAAGAAATCATACAGCCAAAACGAAAAGATTTCCGTCTTCTGATTTGGTTGCCAGAGGCATAATTGTAAGCCAATAGGGGAAGCAGACCGCTAGAGACGCCAATGGAAAAATAAAGCGGCAACTGATCCAATTTTTTAACGATACCTAATGCTGCAACAGCTTCTGTGGCATATTTTGATACAAATTTCGCTTGTGCAGCGATGGCTACAACAGTCAGCGCATATTGGACAGCGGAAGGAAATCCAACGGACAAAATGCTTTTTAAATGCAATTTGGCATAACGGAGATATTGAGGATTAATATGGATCACAGAGCTTTTCCTTATACGATATAAAGAAAGAAGGAAAAATGCTGTTGCTAAAACATTAGCAAGTGCTGTTGCCATACCTGCACCAATAGCACCCAAACCAATAAACTGTGGCAATACAAATAATGGATCTAGAATGATATTGATAATACCGCCCAAAGAAACGCCGAAGGAGGCTAAAGCGGCGCTGCCTTCCGCTCGAATGAGGTTCGCAAGAAGTGTATTCAATACAGTAAATGGGCCACCCAGAATAACCACATATTTTGCATATCCCATTGTAAGGGCAAATGTTTCTTCCGTCGCTCCACAAAGAAAGAGAATGGGTCTGGCCATAAGGAAAAAGACAACCGAAAACATACATGCGCATATAAGTCCTCCCCAAAAAGAAACGGAAGCAATCTGTTTTGCACGTAATGGCTGCTTTTTCCCCAATGCCCTGGCAATGGCACTGGCACCTCCGACACCAAACAGATTGGAAATCGCAGTCAGCATAACAAATGAAGGGGCGGCAATGGTGATGGCGGCCGTTTGATGAGGATCATTGAGCATACCTACAAAATAAGTATCTGCCAAATTATATATCAGTGCAATCATTTGACTGACAATCGCAGGAATGATTTGTTTATATACAGCCTGGTGAACAGGCAACGTTTCGAAAATGGCAGTGCGATCTGAAGCATTCATGACAGCATCTCCTTTTCTTCGTTTTTGATATTTTCGTAAGCGGTTTGTAAAAGGCGATAAAATATCTCTTGTTCTTCTTCCGTCATACCAGACAATAATCTCAAAACAGTTCGTTCTCGATTATGTGCCATTGTTCTGCCAAGCTCCATTCCTTTTTCCGTGGGAGAAATGGTACGGCACCGTCCATCTATCGAAGAAGGGGAGGGAGTGACCAATCCTTTTTCTTCTATCCTTTGCACAAGACCACGGGCAGTTTGATGGGTGATTTCCAAATAATCTTTCAAATCTGTGACTGTACACTGAGGATTTGCCAGAAAAAATTGGAGGCTATCAGCCTGGCTGGTAGTCAAATCAAGAGCTTCCAGATGACGATTTCTATTTTTAATGAGGGTATTTGCCAATTTTAAAATCAAACGCCCTAACTGATGCGCATTTTCATAATCCATAAAATCCGTCCTTTCTGAATCATATGCTTATGATCACAATTATTGTACAGCATGCTGTATATATAGTCAATAAAAGCAGCTATGTAAAGCATTTCCAGTACAAATCCAGGAAAGTTATCATAATCTCATTTTGAGTAGCAAAAAGTTATTTATACAATAACATGCAAATTGAAGCAACATACAAAAAGGCCATTCCCCAGTTTCATAACGGAAAGGAATGACCTCTTTGGCTGTTGTTAAAAAAGTATTGTTTATGTTGTGCTATTCAGATTTTCCAATGCCAAATTTACATTTTCAATCTGATTGGAGTCTGGATACAAAGACTTGATTTTTTCGTAATACTCTTTTGCTTTCGCAGTATCCTTTTCTTTCTCAGCGATTTTTCCTAAATAATAATAGGTGTCATCAATAAAGTTTTCTGATGATGTATAATTCAGGCATTTTTCCAGATAAGGCTTTGCATCTGTAAAATTGTTGCTCAAAAATTCGCTTTTACCTTTTGTATATAAGGAATTTGCCGCCTGCGGATATGCCTGCGTTTTCACAGATTCGTATTTTTGCAAATCTTCCTCACTGAATCCAACTGTTTCAATGCTGTCCAATGTAGCAACACATTCTTCAAACTTCTTGTCGTTCAGCTGAGAAACTGCTGTTTCTAATAATTCCAGATTGGCCTGTTTTGTTTCTTCGCTGCGCAGCTGTTTATTTTCTGCTTCCAGTGTTGTTACTTTTTCACGCATTGCCAAAACTTCTTCTGGCGTCATATTTGTTTCGCCCTGATAACTTTCTACTTGTGCCTGCAATGTTTCAATGGTTTTATCTTTATTTTCATTGATCGCGGGCAAAACAAGCACCAGCAAAACAAGGGCAGTTGCTACAATACCTACACCAAAAGCAATCAGATCACGATGTTCCAATGCACCAATTTTTTTCTTTTCAGAACGTTTATAGCGAGGCATAGGAGGCGCACTATCGGTTTTTTTCACAGATATACCCTGTGCAACTTCAGCACCGGAGGCACGTTTTTTCTGCTTGCCAACAGAACCCCTGCGTTCCTTACCAAGTTCCTGACTATATCGAAGGGCAATGGGGTTATTTACATCTTTACGCAATACCGCATCTATAAAGTGCTGAGCACGCTTTTCATTATGTTCCATCAGACAACACAAAGTCATCAAGTTATTGGCATCAATAAAGCCTGGGCTTAAATCCAGACTTTTCTTCAGCTGAATGATGGCAAGATCATCACTTCCCTGATGGAGGTAATACAGTGCCTGATTATACAAGCGCACAGCATCATTGTACTGATCCATTTCCCTGGCATGCTTCTGCAAATATTCAATATATCCGGCAGCAGGATTATTTTCACTGACCAGAGAGTTGCTGACAATCCAATGCTTCAACGCGTCTGCCATACGTCCCGTTTCTGCATAGACCAATCCCAGCAGATTCCGTGCCTGATAGTTATTTTTATCAAATAAAATACTCTGTTCCAATAAGGTTGCCGCAGCAGAAAGATCCTGCGCCAAAGCCGCTTCCAAACCGTCATTATATAAACGGATAGAAGCGTTTCGTGCTTTTTTAAAGATATATGTATCTACACCGCAGGAAGGGCAGAGAAAGCCATTTGGAACAATATTGCCACAGTTAGGGCATTTCATAATCCATCGACTCCTTTACGCTTCCTCAGCCTGGCTGGCAGAGGGATCCTGTGGTTTGTTTTCTTTTGCAATATGCTGTAAAATGTCCAGCAGATCCTGCATCTGAGAAGGCTGCAAGGCACTTTGTATATCATCCAGCTCCATCAAAGGCTGGTATTTTTTCAATTCTTCTTTAAAGTTCAACATCTATATATTCCTCCAATCACAATGAAAGTATATATTCTCGAATTTCGCCAATCATGTATAAAGAACCGCAGCACAGAATCATGTCTTCCGAATCTGTTATTTCCAGTGCGCGGTCAAAAGCACGCGGAATTTCTTTTTCCAGTATCACTGGTTTATGGAAATGGGCTGTTGCCTTTGCAAGAGATCCCAAATCCAGTTTTCTCTCACTCAAAGGTTCCGTCAGAACAGCTTGATGAATCAAAGGGAAAATTTCTGACAACATAAGCGGATATTCTTTATCGCCCAGTACACCAAGCACCAATGTGATTTTTTTCCCATTCACATAATGGGGCAAAGACTGTGCCAATTTCGCAATACCATCTGCGTTGTGCGCACCATCCAAAAGCACAAGAGGATGCTTTTTCACAACTTCCATGCGTCCATTCCAAGAAGCATGCAAAATTCCTCTGCGAATGGTTTCTTCTGTCAAAGGCAGTCCAAGCTGCTGCAAAATCGCACAGGCATTCAATACTGTTATACAGTTGGAAATTTGGTAATCGCCCGAAAGAGGCAGTGTCATTTCTTGATAATCAATAAGATGATTTTTCACGGAAAAAATGGTTCCGTCAAAATCCTGTTTATGAACGGAAATCTGATTTTCAGTTTCGCAGTAAAAAGGAGAGGAAAGAGCCTGCGCCATTTCCTTAGCCATATTATATACTATTTTTTCCTGAGAATACAACACCACAGGGCAATTTTTCTTGATGATTCCGCATTTTTCACGGGCAATATCAGAAAGTGTATTTCCCAAATAATCCATATGATCCATGCTGATGGACATAATCAGACTTAAAAGAGGTGCTTCAATCACATTGGTCGCATCATATGTTCCGCCCAATCCAACTTCCATAACAGCTATATCTACCTGTTGTTCCGCAAAATAATGGAATGCCGCAGCTGTAACGATTTCGAAAAGAGTTGGAACATCTTCTCCTGCCGCTGCCATCGCTTCACAATGCGTACGCATCAGAGAGATTTCCTCCGCAAACTGTTCGTCAGAAATTTCCTGACCATTAATGACAAAACGTTCATTATAACGATGCAGATGAGGTGATGTATAAGAAGCCGTTTTACAGCCGCTTTCGCGCAGCACAGAAGAAAGCATTGCCACGGAAGAACCTTTCCCATTTGTCCCTGCCACGTGAATGCAGCGCAGCTTTTTTTCTGGATTGCCAAGTCTTTTCAGCAATGCTTGAATACGGGATAAACCAGGAACAGATGCAAATCCTACTTCTTCTTCGAGATATTTAATTGATTCTATATAATTCATGTTACACACCTCTGCTTTTAGTCTGTATTTCATTATATCAGGTATGGAATTTTCTGCAAGTTTCTTCGGAAATCTACAAAGTTTTTTAGGATTTTTTTAAATATGATGCAACAAGAAAGAAAAGGTTGTCGGAAATGAAGGAAAAAGGTATAATAAATAAGATTGAGGAATCGAAGGAGGCAACTAGATATGGATGAACATGGCAATCGAAGCGATGAACAGGCAAGCCAGCAGCAAAGCCGGGCACCTGAACAAAGACGTTCGATGCAAAGAGATATGGAGGAAGAATTTTCTACCACTTATTTCCCCCGCAGAGACAGAAGCAATACCACATATTACGGGCAGCACACAGCTCGTCCTTCTGCTCCACGGGAAAGTACAAGAATCAAAGAAGAAAAGGCAGCAGAACCTCAGCGTATGGAAGAGGAAAGTGTGACAAAAATTCCACGGCGAGATCCTGAGTTTGAAAACACTTATGTTCCACGCAGAGCTTCCAGAGAAGAAGAACGGAACAGTCGTATGGAACGAGAACTGCAGGAAACCACCATGTATCGTAAAGTGGAACCGACCAAAGAACGCAGAGAAAGTTCCCGTAGAGATTCGTCTCGCAGAGATACATCTCACAGAGAAAGCTCCCGCAGAGAAACAGTATATCGTGAGCCAAGCAGCAGAAGCACAACGGAACGCTCGAAACCGAAAAAGCATAAACGGAAACTTTCAAAAGGTTTCAAAGGGCTTATTGTACTTGTTGTTGCGCTGATGATCGGCATTTTCTCTTTCCAATTTATGAAAGGGATCATGATGATGGATGGCAGTACAGAAAACCTGACCGGTGAAACAGTTTCCGTTACCATCCCTTCCGGCTCTACAACATCCGATATTGCAAATATTCTGAAGGAACAGGGATTGATCTCCAACACCTTTACATTCCGTTTGAGCAGTAAAATCAACGGATACGACGGAACGTATCAGATGGGTACCTATGATGTGGATACAGGTATGACACCGACACAGATTATGGCGCTTCTGCAGTCCGGTGAAGTCAGCACGAAGAACAAACTGACCATTCCAGAAGGCTACACTGTAAAACAGATTGCGGATCGTGTAGCTGAAACAGGTATTTGCACTGCTGAAGAATTTATCACAGAAGCCAACACAGGTACATTCCCCCACAGCTTCCTGAAGGATCTTCCGGATCGTGAATACCGTCTGGAAGGCTATCTCTTCCCTGATACTTATTTCCTGACAGAAAATATGACTGCTCATGAAATCATTTCCATGATGCTGGATCGTTTCGAGCAGATGTATACGAAGGAATATCAGGATGCCGTAGCTGCAAGCGGTCATACACTTGATGAAATCGTTACTATCGCTTCTATGATAGAAAAAGAAATCACACTGGATGAAGAACGCGCAAGAGCAGCAGGCGTAATCTATAACCGTTTGGAACAGGATATGTCTTTGGGTATTGACGCTACTGTACTGTATGCCGTTGGAAAAACAGGCGGAGAACTGACACAGGCAGATTTGCAGACAGATTCTCCTTACAATACCAGATTGAACAAAGGTCTGCCTTTAGGCCCTATCTCCAATCCCGGTGAAGCATCCTTTAAAGCTGCTTTGTATCCAGAAGATAATGACTATTTGTATTATGTAGTAGAAGCAGCTGGTCAGAGCAACCATGTATTCTGCAAGACCAATGAAGAATTCCTGGCTGCCAAAGAAAAATATCAGGCAAGCCTGGCACAGTAATTTTGAGGAGAGAATAAAGAATGAATTATGTAACAGACGATACCATGAACGCCTATCTGCGCACAGTACAGCCTATGTATGATGGTGTTCTGGGTGAAATCCAGCGGGAAGCCATTGCGGCAGAAGTACCCGTTATCCCGCTGGAAACAGCAAGACTTTTGAGCGTGCTTCTGACCATGCAGAAGCCAAAACATATTTTGGAAATCGGTACTGCTGTGGGATTTTCAGCAGGACTCATGTGCCGTTACCTGCCGGAAGACGGTACGGTAACAACCATTGACCGCTTTGAAGTGATGCTGAAAGACGCAAGAGTAAACATCAAACGAATGGGACTGGAAGACAAAATCAAAATCCTAGAAGGCGATGCGGCAAATATCCTGCCCACACTGGAAGGCCCTTACGATGTAATTTTCCTGGATGCAGCAAAAGGGCAGTATGGTAATTTCCTGCCTCACTGCCTGCGCCTGCTTCCTGTTGGCGGCCTGCTGATTGTTGATGATGTGTTGCAGGGCGGCACCATTGCGCAGACCCGTTTCAGTGTGCCTAGACGGCAGAGAACCATCCATAAACGCCTGCGGAACTTCCTGTGGGATATTACACATAATGATGCTTTGGAAACTTCCATCATTCCCATTGGGGATGGCATGGCACTTTGCTATAAGAAGAAAGAAATTCCTGTAACACTAGAAGGAGAACAAAATGATGCAGAATAAAATCAAACCGGAATTGCTGGCACCTGCCGGTGATCTGGAAAAATTAAAAATCGCGGTACTGTATGGTGCAGATGCCGTTTACATTGGTGGCGAAGCATACAGCCTGCGTGCAAAAGCGAAAAATTTCGATAAAGAAGCTATGGCAGAAGGGATCCGTTTTGCCCATGAACATGGTGCAAAAGTATATGTCACAGCCAATATCTTTGCTCACAATGCAGATTTTGAAGGTATGGCAGACTATTTCAAAGAAATTTATGAACTTGGTGCTGATGCTGTACTGATTTCTGACCTGGGTGTATTTGCTGTGGCAAGAGAAGCGGCTCCTTATCTGGAAATCCATGTTTCTACACAGGCAAACAACACCAACTACCAGAGTGCCCGCATGTGGTATCAGTTGGGTGCGAGACGTGTGGTTGTTGCCAGAGAACTTTCCCTGCGTGAAATTCGCGAAATTCGCGAAAAAATTCCTGCGGATATGGAAATCGAAGCCTTTGTTCATGGTGCTATGTGCATTTCTTATTCTGGCAGATGCCTGCTGAGCAATTACCTCAGCGGTCGTGATGCCAATAAAGGCGCTTGTGCCCATCCCTGCCGTTGGAAATACCATTTGGTTGAAGAAACACGTCCCGGTGAATATATGCCCATTGAAGAAAACGAAAGAGGTACTTACATTTACAATTCTAAAGACCTTTGTATGATCGACCATATTCCTGATCTGGTCGAAGCCGGCGTAGTCAGCCTGAAAATCGAAGGCAGAATGAAAACTCCTTTCTATGTTGGCACAGTTATCAAGGCATATCGTCAGGCAATTGATGATTATTTCGAAGATCCAGCAAAATATGAACAGAAACGCGAGTATTATCTGGATGAAGTATCCAAAGCAAGTCATCGCGACTACACAACCGCATTCTATTACGGCAGACCTGATGGCAACCAGCAGGTTTATACCAACAATTCCTATATCCGTCCTTATGACTTCATTGGCGTGGTACAGGAAACAAGTGATGCAGAAGGTTATGCATGGATCGAACAGCGCAATAAATTCTCTGTGGGAGAAGAAATTGAAGTCATGCCCGCAAAAGGCCCTTCATTCTCTATGACTGTAACAGAAATTTATAACGAGACTGGCGAATCTGTTGAATCTGCGCCGCATCCCCAGGAAAAACTGCGGGTGAAATTCTCCCAGCCAGTACAGCCTTTTGACATGATGCGTAAATTTCTTTCGGATACGAAATAAAAAAACTTGATTTTCAATGGATTTCCATTTATGCTAATAGGTGTAACAATTTAGTAAAGGAAAAGGATAGGGCTTATGGAATTAACACAATGTATCAACTACTTGCTGACAACTGCACAGCATTCTGTGTTTCAGTATCTGAACGGAAAGTTATCGGAATATGATGTGACACCTTCTCAGTATGGGGTACTGAGTTGTCTTTGGCAGCGTGAATTTGCAACACCAAAGCAGATTTCTGAAATTCTTTGTCTGGAAACTTCCACCATTTCTGGTGTGCTGGACAGAATGCAGAAAAAAGGACTCATTGACCGTGTGATCAATCGGGATGACAGACGGGAAGTGCGTGTGGTGCCGACAGAAAAGGGGAAAGCATTGGAAGAACCCATATCCAAAATCATAGATGAAGTCAATGAAGAAGTTTTAAAGTGTTTTACAGATGAAGAAGTGGCATTGCTGAAAAATCAGCTGCGCACGATTGCAGAAGGGAAACATTTCTAATTTCATATGATTTACAGAAGCAGGTGTTTATCGCCTGCTTTTTCTTTATGTATCAGGGCATTCAGCCCTGTGGACCCTCCAAGGCACGGCAGAGTTTCTGCAGTGCCTTTTTTTCAATTCTGGAAACATAAGAACGGGAGATACCGAGTTTTCTTGCAATTTTCTGCTGTGTTAGTGCATCATATTTGCCTAAGCCATATCTGAGACACACAACGAATCGCTCTCTAGGTGTCAAAACTTTTTCTATGGCAGTGATTAACTTTTGAGATTCTATGGTGAAATCAAGGGCAGCGGCAAAATCCGGCGCATCTGTATTGATGATATCCAGCATAACAATCTCATTTCCATCTCGATCTGTTCCCACAGGCTCATAAAGGGAAATTTCATTCTGTGCTTTCTTGACAGCCCGCAGGTGCATCAAGATTTCATTTTCAATACACCTGGATGCATACGAGGCAAGTTTACTTTTCTTCTCAGGTTTAAAGGTTTGAATCGCTTTGATCAACCCCACTGTTCCGATGGAGATCATTTCTTCCGTATCTTTTGGAGAAGTGGTATATTTTTTTGCAATGTGTGCCACTAAACGCAGGTTGTGCAAAATCAGACGTTCTTTTGCCTCCGCTTTTTCCTTTTCCGTACCTTGAAAGTAACTCTCCAGCGTTTTCTGTTCCTCCTGAGAGGAAAGCGGTTTGGGAAAAGAACCGCTTCCACTACATGCACAGGCCCCCATCAGACAAAAAAATGCCAGCAGCAAAATCGCCACCCCCGTTTTTGCGATTGATTTATTCTATGCAGCTGCCCTTTTGTCTGTGCCTGTCAGAGAATGTTTGAATCTGTCCTTTTTTGCAGGGACAAGAGAGGACATGGCAGAATTTGCAGGACGAAACATCAAAAAAGCAAGTCAAAATCAGGTATAGTGAAAGTCGAGAGGAGGAAAATTATGGAGATAACATGGAAAACATTGGATCATATTTTGATGGTAAAAATCAACGGTGATATAGATCATCACACATGCGAAATACTGCGGCAGCAGGTGGATCAGGCTTTGGAAAATACCAACAGTCGCAGCATTCTTTTCAGTTTCGCGCAGGTGTCTTTTATGGACAGCTCTGGCATTGGTGTACTTATTGGACGGTATAAGCTGGTGCAACGTCTGGGCGGCAGAATTGCAGTCGCTTGCCCCAGTGACCGCATCAGAGAGATTTTTCGTCTATCCGCCCTTGATAAACTCTTTCCGTTTTTCGAAACCGAAGAAGCTGCTCTTGCGGATTTGAAAGGGGGAATGAAAAAATGAGAAATCAAATGCGGATTTTTTTCGACGCTGTTTCCGAAAACGAAGCCTTTGCCAGACTGGTAGCAGCCGGCTTTTTTGCCCAGCTCAATCCTACCATAGCTGAAATCACAGATGTGAAAACAGCTGTTTCTGAAGCCGTCACAAATGCAATCATTCATGGGTATGAAGGAAAGGGCGGAACAGTAGAACTATTTTGTGCATATGATGAGAACAGACTGCAAATAGAAGTTGCCGACCGAGGCATAGGCATCACAAATATTGCTCAGGCAATGGAACCGCTGTATACATCAAAGCCTGAGCTGGAACGTTCCGGTATGGGATTCACCATCATGGAAACTTTTATGGATAAAATGCGTGTAGAAAGCATTCCTCATTTCGGTACCAGAGTATATATGGAAAAAGACCTCAAAACGGAATGAGGTGACAGCCTTGGATCGAACACGGGAATACATTCGTCAGGCACAGGAAGGAAATCAAGAAGCAAAAGAAATGCTGCTCCAAGAAAATACGGGATTAATTTGGAGCATTGTAAAAAGATTTTATGGGCGTGGATATGATCCGGAGGATTTATACCAAATTGGTGCCATTGGGCTGCTCAAGTGTATCGACAATTTTGATTTTTCATATGATGTGAAATTCTCCACCTATGCCGTTCCGATGATTATGGGAGAAATTCGTCGTTTTTGTCGGGATGACGGCATGCTGAAAGTCAGCCGTACACTGAAAACACTAGCTGCACAAGCAGGGCAGATGCGAGAAAAAATGACAAAAAATCTCGGTCGAGATATCACATTGCAGGAATTGGCAAATGGCCTTGGAATTGCATTAGAGGAACTTTTGCCTGCATTAGAAGCTACAAAAGATGTAGAAAGCCTATCTGCTTCGTTGTTTGAAGGAGAAAACGGCAAAAAGACGGAGTTAGAAGAGCGCCTTGGGAAAGCGGAAGAAGAAGAAATCATCGACCGTTTGTTTCTAGAAGAAGCCCTAAACACACTGCCTCATAGAGAACGGCAAATCTTAATGCTGCGGTATTTTGGAGATCTTACTCAATCTCAGATTGCGAAACGCCTAGGCATATCCCAAGTACAGGTTTCCAGAATTGAAAAACGTGTGTTATCACAAATGCGGGAAAAGTACGGAAACCAAAGAAGATAAGCCAAACAAAAAAGGATTTCACCCCAAGCAGGAGGAAATCCTTTTCTTTTATCAATCTATTTTGCGACCGCATTTCGGACAAAACGTAAAGTCTTCTGAAAGCAAATAACCACATTCGGGACAATGGCGTTCATGATATGGATCAGACCCAACAATGGTTAAATCTTCATCTTCCAACGTCACAGATTCTCCTCTGGCAATGGCTTCACCTTTTTCTTTGGGAATGGAAAATACAGTATTGCAGCAGCTGGAAACAGCGAAATACCGTCGATTCCACTTAAATATGGGAATGAAAAAGAATGTAAAACAAGTATATGTCATAAATACAGAAATGCTGCCGTAGCGACCGCATTTTTTGCAGATAATGGTTTGTATAAAGTCCAGAGCCTTCTGTGCCGTATTAATTCCGCCAATAAAAATCATAAAAACACCTCATTTGAAAAGAAAATCATTATTTTGTCGGATTCTATTTTACTTCGGTTGATATCCATGATAAAATATTTCCAAATAAATTGCAACGGATTTTTCAGAAAGGGAGGATTGGATATGAAAGTAGCAAAATTGGTATTAAGTGCCGTATCTTTGGCAGTAGCAGCAGGCATGCTGACACTGTCTATCATTGATATGCTTACCAGAGAAGAATATTAAAATTATAATTTTCTCAGTGCAAAAGGTATAATGCATACAGTATTGGGGCAAAATCTGAGAAAACAGGCAGATTCAAGAAAAAATACGCAAAAAATTCCAAAAAAATGCAAAGATTTTCTTTGTAGAAATGAAATTTTGTGGTATACTATGGAAGTGGGCGGTTGCACTGCCGAGATAAATTCGCAGCCGCATCATTGAAAAGAAAAAGAGGAGGAATTGAATATGGTAAAAGTTGGTATTAACGGATTTGGTCGTATTGGTCGTCTGGTATTCCGTGCTGCGATCGAAAGAGGCGATGTAGAGGTTGTTGCAGTTAACGATCCTTTCATCGATCTGGATTACATGATGTACATGCTGAAATATGATTCCGCACACGGTCGTTTCAACGGCAAAATGGAAGCAAAAGACGGCAAACTGGTTGTTGAAGGTCATGAAGTAACAGTTTACAACTGCATGGATCCCAAAGACATCCCTTGGAAAGAAGCTGGTGCTGAATACGTACTGGAATCCACAGGTCTGTTCACAACAATGGATAAAGCATCTGCTCACTTCAATGGTGGCGCGAAAAAAGTTATCATTTCCGCTCCTTCCGCAGACGCTCCTATGTTCGTTATGGGTGTAAACAACGAAACATATACAAAAGATATGACAATCGTTTCCAACGCATCCTGCACAACAAACTGTCTGGCACCTCTGACAAAAGTTATCGATGATAACTTCGGTGTAGTAGAAGGTCTGATGACAACAGTTCATTCCACAACAGCTACACAGAAAACAGTTGATGGCCCTTCCAAGAAAGACTGGAGAGGCGGTCGTGCTGCTTCCGCAAACATCATCCCTTCCAGCACAGGTGCTGCAAAAGCAGTAGGTAAAGTTATCCCTCACCTGAACGGCAAACTGACAGGTATGTCCTTCCGTGTACCTACAATCGACGTATCTGTTGTTGACCTGACATGCCGTCTGGAAAAACCTGCAACATACGAAGAAATCAAAGCAGCTATCAAACATGCTTGCGAAAACGAAATGAAAGGCATCATGGAATACACAGACGAAGACGTTGTATCTTCTGACTTCCTGTCTGATGCACATACTTCCATTTTCGACGCAAAAGCTGGTATTGCTCTGAACGACAACTTTGTAAAACTGGTTGCATGGTATGACAACGAATGGGGTTACAGCAACAAAGCTCTGGATCTGATCAAACACATGTACAAAGTAGATAACGAATAATTTCTTATCTGTTTGACAAAGAGATATTATGAGAGCCAAAGGATTCATCCTTTGGCTCTTTTTTGTGGTATCATTTCAAAATAAAAACCACTGCCAAATTCTTGACAGCGGTTCTATATTATGCTTCTTCTTCAAAGCGTTTTTTCAATACAACATAGTGATTGTAATTGCTCTTGTCTCCGCCATTGTCTGGGAAAAGACAGAAGGGGAGGCTGTCTGTATCTCTGTGTTTCTTCACACAATCACAACATTTGCCATGATTGGGGCAAGTTGTTTTGGGACAAGCACATTCAGTAACATTTGGACAACTCATGCCATAACCTCCTTCAACAATTCCGCAATTTCCTCTGCTTTTGCCACTCTGCCAGCGATCAGTACCTTTTGGTCATATACTAAGGCAGGTGTTGTCATGACGCCATATGCTGCAATTTTGCTGAAATCAGTAACATGTTCCACGGGCATTTCTTTGCCAAGCATCTGCAAGGCCTCCACAGTGTTTTTCTCCAAAGTGTTGCATTTTGTACAGCCGCTTCCAAGAATTTTCACCATGGAAGATACTTCATTTTTTTCTGTTTTTTTCTTTCCAAATAAACCCATTTTAAAAACTCCTTTCTAATTTAAAACATGAATGAGCAAGCATTAAATAAATAACCAATAAAAGTAATACCAACAGTAACAATAACGGTAAATGTAAGCAGCAGTTTTGGTTTCACTGCTTTTCTCAGCATAATCAAAGAGGGCAGGGACAGAGCTGTTACAGCCATCATAAATGAGAGAACTGTTCCAAGTCCAGCACCCTTAGCGAACAAACTTTCCGCAACAGGAATTGCGCCAAAAATATCTGCATACATAGGAACGCCAACCAGAGTGGCAAGAGGCACAGAATACCAATGACTGCTTCCTAAAAGTGCTTCCACATATCCAGCCGGAATAAAATTATGAATGGCGGCGCCAATCCCAACACCAATAAAAATATAGGGTGCCACTTTTTGAATGGTAGACACAAGCTGTTCTCTGGCATATACAATACGATCACGCTGCGTCAAAGATTCCGCTTCCAAATCAATAGCAGGGGCAGAACGGATAAAGTCTTCCACATAAGCCTCCATTCCCAATTTTTCAATCAATAGTCCCCCAAGAACCGCCAGCACCAAACCAACGATTACATAAGCCACAGCAATTTGGAGTCCAAAAATGCTAGTAATCAAGATCAGGGAAGCGAGATCTACCAGAGGAGATGAAATCAGAAAAGAAAATGTAATCCCTACCGGCAATCCTGCACTTGTGAATCCAATAAAAAGAGGAATAGAGGAACAGGAACAAAAGGGCGTTACCGTTCCCAAAAGCGCAGCAAAAATATTTGCTGATAAACCACGAAACTTAGATAAGATCTGCTTTGTACGCTCCGGCGGAAAGAAGCTTTGGATATAAGAAATACCAAATATCAACACCGAAAGCAGGATAAATATTTTTATCACATCGTAGAAGAAGAATTGCAAACTCCCGCCAATCCTACTTTCCAAATCTAATCCAAACTTAGACAACAAATCACCAATCAAAGTATTGAGCCATTTCATGCCTAGAATCTGATTTTGAATAAAATTCCAAACTTCCAAAATATAAACCCCCAATATATTTATATATTTAAAATTATCTATTTGTTATATAAACCATATGACTTATATAACAAATTATTTCTCAGATACAAAGATCACATCATCTTTGGCCATTTCAGCTGTTCTCTGTAAAAACTGAGCTACTTTTTGAAACTGATCCGCATTTAAGCGATAATGCATCCATTTGCCTTCTTTTCGTCCAATCACCAGATCAACATCACAAAGTATTTTCATATGGTGGGAGAGAGTGGGCTGCGTGATATGCATTTCATCTAACAGCATGCAAGCACATCTTTCTTCGCCTTGGAGCATTTCTAAGATTCGCAATCTGTTTTCATCCCCAAGGGCCTTAAAAATTTTTGCCAATTGATTGGGCTGTACTGTCATATTCTCACCTCATATTCATAATCGTCTATATAAGTATATAAAACACATTGATAATTGTCAATATATAAATGGATGTATTTGAAAAAACAGTCAAAGAAAAGTGGGGGAGTGAAATAAAAAAGGATGGGAATATTTCATCCCATCCTTGAATCCGTTTCTGATTCTTATTTGAAGTATCTGTTGTACAGGCCCAGGAATGCTTTACCGTGTCTAGCTTCGTCACGACCCATTTCGTGTACTGTGTCATGGATTGCATCCAGATTAGCCAGTTTTGCACGTTTAGCCAGATCGAATTTACCAGCGCAAGCACCGTTTTCAGCATCGATACGCAGTTCCAGATTTTTCTTTGTGGAGTCTGTTACAACTTCGCCCAGCAGTTCAGCAAATTTTGCAGCATGTTCAGCTTCTTCCCAAGCAGCTTTTTCATAGTACAGACCAACTTCAGGGTAGCCTTCTCTATGAGCAACTCTTGCCATAGCCAGGTACATACCAACTTCTGTGCATTCGCCTTCGAAGTTAGCTCTCAGGTCAGCCATGATGTCTTCGCTGGAACCCTGTGCAACACCTACAACGTGTTCAGCAGCCCATTCCATTTCGCCTTCCTTCTGTTCAACGAACTTATCAGCGCCAACATGGCAAACAGGACATTCTGCAGGAGCAGCGTCACCAACATGAACATAACCACATACGGAACAAACAAATTTTTTCATAATCATTTTCCTCCTTGAATTAAAAATATATGTAAAATCGAAGTAAACTATTTTTACTTGATAATTATTATAAATTACTATACCATTTTTGTCAATCCATTTTATAAAAAAATATGAAAATTTGCAAAAAAACTGCATTCTGTGATAAACTAGTAGAGCAAAGGAGGAATTTCATATGAAATCACTGGAAATTAACCAGATTTATCATGGTTTTCAATTGAAAAAATGCGAAAAACTGGGAGATATTTCTGCCACGGGATATCTGTTTACCCATATCAAAAGTGGTGCAAGACTTTGTTATTTAGCAACAGAAGACGACAATAAAGTATTTTCTGTTTCCTTTAAAACGCCGCCTGACAACGACTGCGGTACGCCGCACATTCTGGAACATTCTGTATTGTGCGGCTCACGAAAATATCAGGCAAAAGATCCATTCAACGAATTGGCAAAAGGATCATTGAATACATTTTTGAATGCTATGACATATGCAGATAAAACCATGTATCCCATTGCAAGCTGCAATGAAAAAGACTTCCATAATATGATGGATGTTTATTTGGATGCAGTTTTTTATCCTAATATTTACACCAAGAAAGGGATTTTTCTGCAAGAAGGCTGGCGTTATGCAGATGGCGGAAATTCTCCGGAGATCACAGGCGTTGTCTTTAACGAAATGAAAGGGGCATTATCTGATCCTGAAAGCAGACTTGCTGGCGTGATTGCACGCAGTATGTTTGGCAATACCACATACGGCATGGAATCCGGTGGTGATCCTGACGCCATCCCTAATTTGACTTATGAAGCATTTCTGGATTTCCATAGAAAATATTACCATCCATCCAATGCTTATTTTTATCTGTATGGTGATATGGATGTCTTTTCTTGTCTGGAACACATTGATACAGCTTATCTTTCTAATTTTAATGTATCAAATGATTTGCCAATTATTACTGAAACCAATGTTCCAAATGCAATGGAGTGGATATCCGCTACTTATCCTGCAGAAGAAAATGAAAATGACCTGGAGAAAGGATATTTTGCCTACAATATAAAGGTAGGAAAATGCACTGACCCCAAACGGATATTAGCAATGCAGCTGGTAGGTTATCTTCTGCTGGAAACAAATGCTTCTCCACTCAAAAATGCACTGCGTGATGCTGATGTTTGTGAAGAAGCAGAAGGCTATTTTGATTCCTCCACATATGAAATGATTTACAGCATCATTGCAAAAAAAGGCAAAAAACAAAATGCCGAAAAATTCAAAAACATTGTTGAAGATGTACTCAAAAATTTGTCCATCCATGATTTTGATCCAGAACTTTTGCAGGGTGGCATTAAAAAACTAGAATTCTTGCTGCGTGAAGAAGATTATGGTTCCAGACCTAAAGGGCTGATTTATAACACACGTTTGATGAAAAGCTGGCTCCATGGCAAAGATCCATTTGAAAGCCTGCATCAAATTGAAATCTTTGAGGAATTAAAATCAGAAATCAAAAATGGATATCTGAAACAATTTATACAAGAAGTTCTTCTGGAAAACCAGGAAAAAACCTGGATTGTATTTATGCCGGAAGAAGGAAAACAGCAAAAAGATGATGCTGCCTTTACTGAAAAAATTTCTGCTCGTATTGCAGCAATGACACCTGCGGAAAAACAGCAGTTAGCAGAAGATAAAAAGGCGCTTTCCGATTTCCAGGATGCCGAGGATACACCTGAAATTCTGGCACAAATTCCACTGCTGCAACGGGAAGATATTTCTCCCGAGCCACAGAAAATATCATTCACAGAAAAAGAACAGGATGGTATTCCTTTTATCCATCTGCCATTGCAGGCAAAAGGCATTGACTATGTAGAGATTTGTTTTGAAACAAATCATTTGCCAAAAGACTTAGTTCCGTATTCTGGATTGCTGGCAGAAGTCTTGAGTAAGCTGGATACCAAAGCAACAGATTTTGCGGCTTTGCCTAAGAAAATCGACCAGATTTTTGGCGGACTTTCTTTCTCTAATGATATTTATAGCAAAAGTCAGCAGGAATATCGTGCTTTTGTAGGTATCAACTTTAAAGTACTTTCCGAAGATCTGGCAGAAGCCTTTGACTTTATCAAAGAGGTTATTTTCAGCAGTAATTTTTCTGCTGTGCAGAGTCTGAAAAAGATCGTACAATCCGCAAAATTAAAAGGAGAATCTTTCTTCCAGAATCAAGCTCATTTGGCAGCCATTTATCGGAGTCGTGGTGCTGTTTCTGCTGGAGCTTCTGTAAAAGAACAGACATCTGGTATTGCGTATTTCCATTTCTTAACGGAATTTGAAAAACTTTTGAACGATAAACCTGAGTTTGTCACTGCGCAATTAGAAAAAACAGCAAAATTGGTATTTACCAAAGAAAATGTTACAGCCATTCTTGGATGCGACTCGTCAGAATCAGAAAATCTTGAAAAGACATTTTTGAATTTTGTCCATACATTGTATACAGAAGAGTGCAGGGGAGTAGAAGAGCGTTTTTCTGTTGTTCCACGAAAAGAGGCATTCTCCATAGCTTCTCGTGTACAATACAATATCAAAGCATGGGATTTGGCTGAAATGCAGCAAAAATACAGTGGAAAAATGCAGGTTTTAAAAACTATCCTGACGTTGGAATACCTCTGGACACATATCCGTATCCAGGGCGGCGCCTATGGATGTGGCTGTAATTTCCAGAGAAACGGTAGTATTTATTTTTATTCTTACCGTGATCCAAACCTGAAAAATACTTATGATATTTATGATCATCTTTGGGAAGAAATCGCTAATTTCCAGGCAGATGAACGTCAAATGACAAAGTATCTACTGGGAACCATCAATCGTTTTGACCAGCCAAAGACAAACGCAGAACTGATGGATTACGCAGCAGCCATGTATTTTACAGATACAACACAGGAAATGCGTCAAAAAGAACGTCTGGAGATTCTGGAAACATCCGCAGATGATATTCGACAATTTAGTGGATTTTTAAAAGAATTATCTCAGGTAACCAATATCTGTACCATTGGTGGCAATGAAAAAATCAAAGCAGATCAAAATATTTTTGAAAGTATTCAGAATCTAATACAATAAAAAAATTTTCTGGCAGCAGCACATGGATAAAGTAATCAATCTATGTGCTGTTGCTATATAGCTATATAGCGATACCAAATATCTTCAAAACGAGCCAATCAAAGTTTTATGAACTTAGACAGGGGATCTGTTTATGGAAATTCTAATTCTTCGCAAAACGTAACTTTTGCGAATAAATTATACTATTTTAAATCGAGATCTACTGTTTATGCCTAATCATTGCTATAACTGCCATCCGAATCAATCTTTTATTTTTTCTCTATCATACATAGTTCCGCCTCTCATTTCTTTTATCAGAGATATCTCCATCACAAATTCTCCATAATCTCATTTTTACTTTTATCTTATCTTTTATTTTTTTATTGAAAGATATTCCTTTATGATCGTTTAAAATAATTACTGCAAAAACCATAACAAATTATATCTAATTGTTATTGCTGGTTTTCTTATCATTACTAAAACTTTTCAGCCATTACCTTATTTTGAGTGATCCCCTCAATTTATTTACATAATATAATTATGGTCAATAAATGTACAAAAAAACAGACAGCAAACATTCCCTTGCCTGCTGTCTGTTGTCATATCTTATTTTTAATAACTTACGTTTGGTACACCTAAATAAGATGCCGGATTTACATAAGAGCCATTTACCAATACAGAGAAATGACAATGGTTACCTGTTGAGTTGCCAGTACTGCCGCATTTTGCAATAGTCTGGCCTCTGGATACTGTTTGACCTTTGGAAACAGTCAAAGATGAATTGTGACCGTACAATGTAGTCAAGCCACCACCATGACTGATCATAACTGTATAGCCATAGCCGTTCATCCAGCCGGCATATGTAACAACGCCGCCTTCAGCTGCAACAATTGGAGCACCATAAGCAGCTGGAATATCATAACCACTATGAGATTCCCATCTGCCAGAAACAGGGTTCGCTCTTTGTACAAAGCCACTGCTCAAGCTTGAGGAAGAAGCGCTTCTGGATGGTACAGGCCATCCCAAGCTGCCACTGCCAGTATAGTATACTGTTGTGCTTTCCTGCTGTTTTGCGATTTCATTCAAAACTGCCTGATCGGCTTTTTTATTTGCTTCTACCAACTGTTCGTATTTATCTACGTCGTTTTCATAAGAAGCAATCAAAGCTTTTTTCTCATTTACAACTTCCTGCATACTAGCCATTTTTTCGTTGTAATCAGCGACAATTTCTTCCTGTGCAGCTTTTTCTTCTTCAATCTGTGTTTTCTTTTCAGAGATAGTATTCTGGATTTCCTGCAATTCATCTAACATCTGCTTATCATAAGCCATAATGTCATTTACATATTGCATACGCAAAAACAAGTCAGAAAAACTCTGTGCGTCCAACAAAATTTCCAAATACCCAGCAGCACCTTTTTGCTGTAAATATTTCATACGTTTTCCGAGCAGTTCAAATTGATCATCACGTTTCTTGGTTGCTTCTTCCAGATCCTTCTGACATTGTTCCAAAGAAGCAGTGATGGCTGCCAAATCTGCTTCAGCTTTATCCAGCTCTGCCTGAATGCTGTTCATCGCCTGATCCATGGTATTCAATTCTTCTTCCAGAGAAAGCTTTTTATCTTTCAGATCATCAATCGCTGCCAGAGCTTCTTCTGTCTTTTTCGAAAGTTCTTCTCTCTCAGCCTGCAATTCCTTTACTGTTTTGGCGTATACCAAATGGCTATCAGGAATAACAGCGGTTAATATAAAGGTAGAAAGAAGAACGCACATGATTTTCTTATATGGATAAAATTTCATATTCTCGTCCTCTTATCATTAGATTTTTCTTTTTATCATGTTACATTATACTTGATTTTGACGGAATTTGAAAGACAAAATTCAAATGTTTAATTATTTATTAAGGAATTATTTCCTGCAATGTAACAATTTGAATGGACAAATCTGCCTTTTTCTCCAAAGTGCTGACAGAAATCATATAGTCATTCCATTGGCAGGTGTGAAAATAAGCAGAAGGAGTACCTACGCACGTCAAAAACTGATTTCCGTCTGATACGGAAAATTCTTTTGCTTTCTGAAATATGCTTCCACCATGAAGCTTAATGATACTTTCTTTTCTTGTCCACAGTTCAAAGAAGCATTTTTTCTTCTCCAGATCACTATGCTTTTGCCAGTACGAAAAATCTGTTGGAGAAAGCATCTTTTCAGGAAATTTAGGCAATACGTTTCTCATTTGTTCTATATCAATGCCAATTTCTTTATGGCTCCATGCCAAAATGAGGTATTCTCCGCTATGGGAAATATTAAAGAAAACATCTGGAATATCTGAAAAATACGGCTTTCCATTTTCACCATACATCAAATGAAACGCCTCAAAACCATGCATACGGGCGATATATTGCAGCAGCATTCTGCCACCTAAAGAAGTCAATCGCTTTTTCTGAGATTTTATTCCTTCTATATAAATACGATCGCTTTCTGGAAGCTGTTTCATCGCTTTCTGTTGCATATGTTCATCTCGCAATGATATCAACGAAAATAAATATACTTCCACACCACACCTCCTATCTGACACGCAAATAAGACGGTTGTCTTATTTGTTATGAGAACAACCGCCTTATTCTTTTCACATATACCTTGATTATTTTGCAATGATGTTTACAATCTTACCAGGTACATAGATTTCTTTCACAATGGTTTTGCCTTCCAGACGAGAAGCCAGAACTTCTTTTGCCTGTGCCAGAACAGAATCTTTGTCTGCATCAACGGAAATAACCATAGTATCACGGAATTTACCGCTAACCTGCAGAGCGATTTCTACGGTATCCTGTACCAGTTTGCTTTCGTCAACTTCAGGCCAACCTGCATCAAATACAGATTCTGCATGACCCAGTTCTTTCCACAGTTCTTCTGCGATGTGAGGTGCGAAAGGAGCCAGCAGAACAACCAGAGTTTCCAGTGTCTGTCTGTCTACGCCACCTTCTTTTTTGCCCAAATCGCTGATCTTATTGGTATATTCCATGAAACCGCTGACAACAGTGTTCATTGTCAATGCTTCCAGACGGTTTGTGATGTCATAAACCAGTTTATTGCGCAGATATTCCATATCTTTGGAAGCTGTTACATTCAAATCTTTGTTGTTGTAAACCAGTTTCCATACACGGTTCAGGAAACGGAATACACCGTCGATACCGCTGTCATCCCAGTCACAATCCATTTCAGGGGGACCTACGAACAGTTCGTACATACGCAGAGAGTCACAGCCGTAGTTCTGAACCAGATCGTCAGGAGAAACAACGTTGCCCAGAGATTTACTCATCTTGCTGCCGTTCTTTGTGATCATGCCCTGGTTGAACAGTCTCTGGAAAGGTTCTTCGAAAGGAACCGCACCGATGTCATACAGGAATTTTGTATAGAAACGTGCATACAGCAGATGCAGAACGGCATGTTCAATACCGCCTACATACAGGTCAACAGGTGCCCATTTTTTCAGCATTTCCTGGCTAGCCAGTTCTTTGTCGTTATGGTTATCTACATAACGCAGGAAGTACCAAGAAGAACCTGCCCACTGAGGCATTGTGTTTGTTTCTCTCTTTGCAGGGCCGCCACATTTCGGGCAAGTTGTGTTTACCCATTCGTCAATGTGAGCCAGAGGAGATTCACCTGTATCTGTGGGTTTGTAAGATTCTACCTGAGGCAGCAGTACGGGCAGCTGATCTTCGGGAACAGCAACAGCGCCACAGTGTTCACAGTGAACGATAGGAATAGGTTCGCCCCAATATCTCTGTCTGGAGAATACCCAGTCACGCAGTTTATAGTTTACGGTCTTTTTGCCCAGGCCTTTTTCTTCCATAATATGAGGAACTTTTTCTTTTGCTTCGAAAGCTTTCATGCCGTTCCAGTCGCCGGAGTTGATGATTACACCATCGCCTGTGTAAGCTTCTGTCAGTTCTTTTTCTTCTTCGCCTTCAGGCAAGATTACCTGAACGATAGGCAGATTGAATTTCTTAGCAAATTCAAAGTCACGTTCGTCATGAGCAGGTACACACATTACGGCACCTGTACCATAGTCTGCCAGTACATAGTCTGCAACCCAAACAGGAATTTCTTTGCCGTTAACAGGGTTTATGCAGTAAGAACCTGTGAATACACCAGTTTTTTCTTTGTTGGTCATACGATCAACAGAAGATTTTGTGGAAGCTTCGAAGCAATATTTTTCAACAGCTTCTTTGCATTCAGGTGTTGTCAGAGCAGGAATATCTTTATATTCAGGAGCCAGTACCATGAAAGTACAGCCATGCAGTGTATCAGGTCTTGTGGTGTAAACGGTGATTTTTTCATCGCTGCCAACAACCTTAAAGTCTACTTCTGCACCATAGCTCTTGCCGATCCAGTCAGACTGCATTTTCTTAACTTTTTCAGACCAATCCAGAGTTTTCAGATCTTCCAGCAGTCTGTCAGCATATGCTGTGATCTTCAGCATCCACTGACGCAGATTTTTCTTAGTAACAGTAGCGCCGCAGCGTTCGCAAGTACCGTTAGTAGCTTCTTCGTTTGCCAGAACACATTTACAGCTAGGACACCAGTTCAAAGGCATTTCTTTTTCATATGCCAGACCATGTTTAAACATCTGAACGAAAATCCACTGTGTCCATTTATAGTAGTTGGGATCTGTTGTATCTACTTCTCTATCCCAATCGTAGATTGCACTGATTTCATGCAGCTGTCTTTTTACGTTTGCGATGTTGTTTGCAGTTGCAATGCTGGGATGGATATTATTTTTGATAGCAAAGTTTTCAGCAGGCAGACCGAATGCGTCCCAGCCCATGGGATGCAGTACCTGATAACCCTGCAATACTTTATATCTGCTGACTACGTCACTGAGAACGTAACCTCTCCAGTGGCCTACATGCAGACCTGTACCGGAAGGATAAGGAAACATATCCAGGCAGTAAAATTTAGGTTTTACATCATCTTCTTTGTTGATGGGATTCTTTTCCCATTCAGCACGCCATTTTTTTTCAATTTCTCTAAAATCATAACGCTGATTCATTTTGAATTCCTCCTTCGTGTTACAGTTTGGGCACTGTCAAAAAAAAATCCCTCCATCTCGTTAGAGACGAAGGGACACTCCGTGTTACCACTCTAGTTTGTTTCCGCAGAAACACACTCTTATGCCCGATAACGGGGGCGACCGTTGCCGTCTACTTGCCAGAGGCGTTCCACGGAAAACTCAAAGGCCAGTTCCATTTTTCGCTCTGTCGTTTCACACCAACCAACGACTCTCTGGAATAAGCAACCAAATGTACTACTCCTTATCAATGTCTTTTCTCGAAAACATTTATACCATATTTACCAAAAGAAATCAAGTGATTTTATGGATTTTTTTCTAAATCAAGGATAAAAGCCAACCAAAAAGCTTGAATCGACAGATTTAACACCAAAATTTGTATACATTTCCCAGAAAAAGAAGCTGCATCGTTTTTTCTCCCTTAATTAATTTACATAATATAATTATGGTTAATTATAGTACATATAGAAACATAAACGCTATATGACAAGCACTTCCAATCATCACAAACACATGAAAAATTTCATGAAAACCAAATCCAGCAATGGGCAGCTGTGGTTTTTTCAAACCATATATAACAGCTCCTATGGTGTAAGCCAAACCACCGGCCAAAAGTAATCCTATCCCCTTCCAGGAAACAGCCTCTTGTAATGGAACCAAAGCAATGACTGCCATCCATCCCATCATAACATACAAAGAAGTAGATAGCCACCTGGGAGCCTGCATCCAGAAAATTTTCATAAAGACACCACCAATTGCCAAAATCCAGACCAAAGCAAGCATTGTCCATCCCCACGCCCCAGCAAGCGGCACAAGACAAATAGGCGTGTACGTTCCTGCAATGAGCACAAAAATCATAATGTGATCTATTCTGCGCAAAAGTATTGTTTTTGCTTCAGAAACATTCAAAGTATGATAGATGGTACTTGCTCCATACAAAAGCATAAGGGACAATCCAAACACGGCAAAACCTATGACCTGAATGATTGCATCCTGGTGTGAAGCTTGAAAGAGCAATACAGAAATACAGGGAATACATGCCAATAAGCCAATAAAATGTGTCAACGCACTAACCGGATCTTTGATACTATGCTTTACCAAATCTATCAACCCTTTCATCTAGTATTTAATACTATATATTGAGATATTGATATGTTAACATGTATTCCATAAAGTAACAATAAGCAAAACACACAAAAATGTTGAAACATAGTATGAAATACTATATAATAAATTTCAATAGGAAAAAGGAGGGATTGCATGGGAACATACGAAGAAATTCTGGAAACCTTCAAAAAAAAGCTAAAAACTGTTTCCGTTGTGGAAATTGCAGATATTCCCAAAATTGACTTATATATGGATCAAGTCACTACATTTATGGATCAGGCACTGACACCATACAAGCGGTCATCCGATGGCAAGGTTTTGACCAAGACCATGATCAATAACTACACAAAAGCAAAGGTTCTTCCGCCGCCAGTGAAAAAGAAATACGGACGTATGCATATCATGCTGCTGATTATGATTTTTCATTTGAAAACTGTTTTATCCATAAAAGATATTGCTACTTTATTCCAGCCAATCTTTGCCCTTCCTACAAAGGAAGAGTCTGAAAAACAAACTGAAAAGATTTATGCTGGTTTTATCTATTTGCAGAAAGCTACCCTGACTTATATGCAGGCTTCCGCGGAAGGTATTATTGATGATACGCTTTTCCAAAAAGAAATCATGGCTGAGTATGATGAAGAAATGAAAAAAGTCATGCTGATCTTGCTCTTGGCCATTCGAGCAAATGCCGAAAAACATCTTGCAGAAAAAGTACTGGATTTATATTTTTATTAAAAAAGAAGTCAGAAACCAAATGAATGGTTTTCTGACTTCTTCTTTATTATTTCCCTAATTCTTCTAAATCTTTCAAATAATCTGTATCACAGCAGTATTGATATTCCGCACTGGTTGCGTACTGTTTGACTGCCACGGTGGATTTATTGATTGCCTGAAGTGTTCCGGCACCGGCTACGCAGCCGCCAGGACACGCCATACCTTCCAACAAATAACCATTATATTTTCCTGCTTTTGCCAAAGTCATCAGTTTTTTGCACTCACGCAGTCCTTGAGCGCTTTCTACTTTAATCTCCTGATCTGGATACATCTTTTTAATGCAGTTTACAACGGCTTCCGCAACACCGCCTGCAATGGCAAAGTTACGTCCATCACGACTTGCTTCAGAAACTTCCTTTTCTTCCTCCATTGCTTCCAGATCAATGTTTTTCGCTTCAAAAACACCCATCATTTCTTCAAATGTCAGCACAAAATCGATATCGCTGCGTACACTTTTTCTGCTGGCTTCCAGTTTTTTTGCTGCACAAGGGCCAATGAAAACAACTTTTGCTTCCGGATCCTTCAGCTTAATCAGACGTCCTGTCAATACCATAGGTGTCAATGTCATAGAAACACAATCTTTGAATTCCGGGAAAAGCTTCTTCGCCATTACTGACCATGCCGGACAGCAGGAAGTTGCCATAAATGGCAGTTTATCAGGCACATTTTCCATAAAGTCTTTTGCTTCATCCGTTGCACATAAGTCAGCCCCCACTGCAACTTCGATCACATCAGCAAAGCCAAGGGCTTTCATAGCGGCACGCAGTTTTCCGGGTGTTACCTTCGGGCCAAACTGCCCAACAAAAGCCGGAGCTACTGCCGCATATACACGATGTCCTTCTTTCATGGCATGGATCATCTGGAAAATCTGACCTTTGTCAACAATGGCTCCAAAAGGACAATTTACCAGACACATGCCACAGGAAACACACTTATCATAGTCGATTTTCGCTCTTCCATACTGGTCAGAACTGATGGCATCAATGCCGCAGGCAGCCGCACAAGGGCGTTTCTGATGAATAATTGCGTTGTAAGGACAAACATCAATACATCTGCCACATTGGATACATTTTTCCTGATCGATAACAGAACGACCATTGATAATATGAATGGCATCTTTTGGACAAACTTCTGTACAGGGATGTGCCAAACAACCTTGACATGCATTTGTTGACACAACTTTATTCTCTGGACACGCATGACAAGCAAATTTGATGATATTGATCAATGGTGGATCATAATACTTCCGTGCAATGGCACTTTCTTCGATCCCATCTGAAACAGGTGCAGATTCTGCTGCTGTTCTTACAGGCAGACCAATGGCAAGACGCAGCCGTTCACCGATAATGGCTCTTTCCAGAAAGATGCTTTCTCTGTAAGATGCTAATTCACCGGGCAGAATTTTAAATGGCAGCTGTTCGATTTTCTTTGCATAGTCACCGCCTTCATAGGCAAGACGCGCAACCTCCGTAAATACTTTTCTGCGAATATCAATAACTGATGTGTAAATTCCTCTCATAGAAACTCCTTTAATTATAAATGTATTTTCCTTGTACCACACACAAATGTACTTCATCCACCATCCATTATATCATAGCATTTCATACTTCACAATTTTATATTTTCATTTACTTGTTCTTTTACAGAAACATTACGTTTGTGACATTTTACTTGTTTTTCTGTCCACACAAGCAATAAATTTATAATTTTTTGCTGTTGTACTTCAGATAATGGAACACCCATTTTTACACCATACCATTTATTTAAACATCCCCTGCAACAACAGGCCGTAGCATGTTGTGCCACAAAAATAGGATGTCCTTTCATAGGTGTCTGCTTCCCATCGTTTTTGGGATTTGCCGGCGCCAATCTTTCTTTCACAAATTCCTTTGCATGCAGTGCAATTTTCTCCATACCTACCCGTTCTATATAAGAAAAATCTGCTTCTTTTAGATAAAATTTACTTCTAAAGCTTGATTTGGATAATTTTTCCAACGCTTGCTCAATGGTTTGCATACATATTTCGCCTCCATTCATTTGTATCATAGCACTTTTCAAAAAAGGCACAAGAGCGCTTTTGTATTTTTCCGAAAAAAGTATTGCTCTGTGCGATAATTCGTATTACATTAGTAGATGAAATTTGCTATTCATAAAGGAGAACCGTTATGCGCGCAATGTCAAAAAATCAAATCACAGAAGGTGTTATTTGGAAACAGCTGCTCTTTTTCTTTTTCCCTATATTATTGGGCACGCTGTTCCAACAATTATATAATACAGCGGATACTGTTGTCGTAGGTCGTTTTGTCGGCACAAAAGCCTTAGCGGCAGTTGGCGGCTCTACGGGACAGATCGTAAACCTTGTTGTCAACTTCTTCGTCGGACTTGCATCCGGTGCCACCGTTATCATTGCCCGGTACTACGGTGCAAGAGATCGAATCAAGCTGAATAATGCCCTTCACACAGCTATTGCTTTGTCCATTGTGGGCGGCATTGTAACAGCTGTTGCAGGAATTTCGCTGACACCATTTTTATTGCAGATGATGAATACACCCGCAGATGTTATTGAAGGATCTACCATGTATCTGCGTATTTATTTTGCCGGTATCATTTTTGTTTTTGTTTATAATATCGGTTCCGGTATTCTGAGAGCTGTTGGTGACTCCAAACGTCCTCTTTATTTTTTGATTGTTTGCTGTTTTTTAAACATCTTTTTGGATATTCTTTTTGTTGTTTATTTAAAGCTTGGTGTAAAAGGGGCTGCTTTTGCCACAGTGATCTCTCAGGCTGTTAGTGCACTGCTGGTCATTCTTTCTTTGACCAAATCTGTTGACATCTATCGTCTGCGCCCCAATAAAATTCGTTTTTACAAGAGCTTGCTCATTGCTATTGTAACCATTGGACTTCCAGCCGGACTTCAGTCAGTCATGTATGGTATCTCCAATATCATCATCCAGACATCCTTGAACAGTCTGGGTACGGAAACGGTTGCGGCTCATACAGCCTTCGCAAAGATCGACGCTATCTATTGGATGATCTCCGGCGCCTTCAGCGTTTCCATCATTACATTCATCGGTCAGAATTATGGCGCACGCAAGTTTGACCGTATGAAAAAAAGCATCAAAGTATGTCTGTTCATGGACTTGATCGCGTCATTGCTTCTGACAACAGTCATGATGGTTGCAGGACCTTACCTCCTGCGTCTTTTCACTTCCGATCAGGAAGTCATCGAAATTGGTATGCAGATCATCCATATTATTGCACCATCTTACGCACTTTTCATCTTTATCGAAATTTTGTCCAGCTCTTTGCGTGGTATGGGCAATGTGGTGATTCCTATGTTGATGACTTGCGGTGGTGTTTGTGTACTGCGTATTTTGTGGATTTTCCTTTTTGTAAGAACCCATTTGAGCGTTACCACCATTTTAATGAGTTATCCCATCTCTTGGGGTTTCACAGCAGTGCTGTTTATCATTTATTTCATGTTTTATCAAAAGAAATTTTTCCGCCGCTGTATGGAAGAAACAGAAACTCCGGCAGAAACAAACGCATAAAGAAAAGGCAGACAAATTTAGGGGCATCTTCATAAGAAAACAAAGAAAGCTGAAATCCTCATCAAACAAAGGATTTCAGCTTTCTTATTTTTACTAAGATATTATTTGATATGTTTTCTTATGAAGACAGCTGCCGCACTTCCCCTTAAGAAATCAAGGAAAAGGGAAACCAATGTTTTCTTAAGGGGAAGTTACTTGTCTGCCTTTTTTATATATAAAATAATGTACTTTAATCTCCAACACCAAAGTCCGTTTTTTCATAAAGCACTTCCACCGAAGGATCATCCAAAAGCCATTGATAGGTTTCCATAAACCATGAAACCAGCTCTTCATCCCGTTTTACCGATGTGCTGTTATTCGTGAATACGTTGACAGTTCCAAGTGAAAAATGTTTTTTCAAAAGTTCAATATCTCTGGCAATCATTTCTTTTGTCTGCCCTTTAACGCCTACCATCAGACAAGGAGATTCGAAATATGCCCTGACTTCTTCCGGTGATGCAAAATCAGCGTGCTTATTCAGATAATTTTCTCGAAAATCCCAATCAAATGTCTCCACACCGATTTTGAAAACAATGGGAATTCCCATGTATTCGCGCATGCGTTGGAGCTGATGCCGATACATCCAATGGGCTTCGAAGAATAATTTCTGAATCTTCTTTTCATGAATTAAATTACGGATTTCTTCTAATGTTTCTTTGGGGAGTTCAAAACAGCTTCCAGAATTGATGACTTCCAGTACGCCGTATTTTCCTGTTACACGGGAAAGCACTTCATGGTTCAAGCGCACCATAGCATCTTCATCTTTTGAATTGTCTGCTATATAGTCACAGAAAATGCATTTCCCCCAGGCACAGGGACGTCCCTGAAGCAATACGATTTCCCGTTGATTTTTGTTTGTAATTTCATTATATCTTTCCATGGAAATTTCCTTTCTGTACCTTTTGTTTCAGAGAAGCAGGCAGCATGCCGTAAAGCACCACAGTGCAGAACAAAATGACAATACGATCCAAATAATCGGTGATTGCCTGCACAACGCAAACGCTGGCTGTCATTCCAAGGCCGCCTGCATGCAAAAGCTGCACCAGCAAACTGGAACCTGATGATGTAATGCCACCAAAAACAGCTGCTGTAATCGCTGAGCTGACAATGGTACCAGGTAAAGAAATACAAAGAGCCGTCAGCAGTAATTTCCAGAATTGTCTGCTATCCGGTCTGATTTTCTGAAAGAAAACAGCAGCCATAACACCTACAACCATTTGCACAGGAATGTAATAAAATGAGTAAACATCACTGGTGCATCCACTGATGATGCCGCTTAGAATACCAGGAACCATACCATAGACAGGCCCCAGCATAACTGCTGATAACACTGTTCCTAAGGAATCCAGATAGATCGGAAGCCGAAGCAGCAGTGCTAAATTTGCTCCCACCACATTCAAAGCCGTGGCAATTCCCAAAAAACAAATCTGCATAACTGTAATTTTTCTCATTTTACAACATCCCCTTTCAGCATTTCCACATAATCTTCTTCATCTTTTGGCATCCAAACACATTTGCCAGCATCTTCCACCATAATCTGACGCAGCACATGGCGTACATCTGACGCATCTGCACCAAATACATGGGTAATGAAAAAGGTCATGAAACGATAAGGGTCTGTTTCTGTTAAAATATGGCTGTTTTTTTCTTTTTTCCAGAAATCATGGGCGTCTACCACTGTCTGTCCCAAAGATATTCCGGCTGTTTCCACTGTGGTATAAGCCGAAAATCCCTTGCACAGGCTATGGTCAATACAATAAGCAACTGCAAGTGGATCATTGATGACACAGCCAATGACGCCTTCCTGTTTCCAATGAAAGTCAAAATAAAAACGTGTGATATTGCGAATAAAGTTCCCCATTTCTTCGGACAAACAGGTCATATATTCCACCAGATTAGGGGTTAATACAATTTCTCTGGTAACATCCAAGCCAATCATATGGATCTGTTTCTGATGCAAAGTCGGATAGCTTTCAAAAGCTTCATATACCACTTTTGCCGCATCAGGATCACACCAGTAATTGTATTCTGCTACCGGCGAACAGTTGCCATGGCTTTTGTAGCTGCCACCCATCGTCACCAATTCTCCCAACCCCTCAAGGCACGCAGGATAATCCTGTATCAATCGTGCAATGTTTGTGAGAGGACCCAAGGCAATGATGGATACATCTTTCTGTTCAGACAGCGTCTGTGCCAGAAATTCGATGGTCCCTTCTTTGGGGCGCACCTGGGTAACATTCGGCAGAAAACTTTCGCCTAGCCCATCTGCACCATGGGTATCTGTGGCATCCACATAGGGCCGCACAAGGGGCTTTGTTTCCCCCAGATACACAGGCACATCCAGCCGCTCCAATAGCGCAAGGACTTTCAAGGCGTTCTCTGCCCCCTGTGTTGTCGGAACATTTCCACACACCACCGTGATTCCCAACACATCCAGTTCCGGCGACCGCAGCGCCAACAGCAGCGCCAGCACATCATCAATGCCGGGATCACAATCAATAATTACTTTTTTTGCATTCATTCTCCAATCTCCTTTCCGATTCTTTTTTCGCATCGGTTCCCGCAGCAATGGGAATACCCGAATGCGAGATTGAGATACTTGGTTTTTTATACTGGGAAGTTCACGAACCAGTCCGACAGATGAAACATAAATTTCAAACTGCCGATTATATAAATGCAGAAGAAAGTATAGCACAAAATTTTCATGCTGTATAGTAATTTTACAGCATGAACTTTCTAATCATTGCACCCATCAAAAAACAAAAGAAAAAGGCCTTCTGATGGCGATACATCAATTAGGCCCTTGTTTTTATTTAGTATTCCATGAAATCTGACGCAAACTCCTGTGGAAGGATCGCAGAATGACGATATTCCTTTCTCAGCTTTGCATAATCCTCTGGTACTGCATCAAGTGCATCTTTTAAAGCTTTTTGAATTTGAAGCACAATGGATTGAAACAGTAATGTTTCATATACATCTTCTATGGCTTTCAAAACATCTTTCGCATAAGAAGAAGGACATTCTACCCCTGCAAAATCTATACAAGCATCATTCAGTCCATTCAGCATCTCATCAATTTCTACGAAATCAACAGCGTCACAGCTTTCGAACTCATCAAAGTCAAGGCGTTCTCCATAAATGGACAGCAGCTCCAACATCAAAAAGGAAGCCCAGCATAAAATTTCCCACTGCACCAAATTATCATTGCCTTCTAGAAAATAATTTTCGTAGAATGCAGACTGCTCCTCTGTTAATTCCTCGCCAACCATAAACTCAAGTACGCAGGCATAAAGAGAATTCGCAAAATCTGCAAAATCAGAAGGTTTCATTTTTCCATCTAAATAGTCCCAAAGCATCTGTATGGATTGGTATGTAATAGGAAGCGGTTCTTCTCCATTTTCCTGAAGACCCTGCTCCAATGTATGCATATATTGCTCCAACACAAGAAGATTACCCAAAAGCCGTGTTTGATTGCTGCTGTTTTTAAATGCCTCATCTGCCAACTTACTGCAATTGGATACCCAATCTCCGGCATCTTTTCTGTTCAATGATGCAAAGTCACAAAAAAGTGTGTGTGCTGCCATAAAATCATTCCTTTCCTGATGGATTCTCTATATGAATCAGCATCTCTTTTGCTTTTCGTATAACTTCTGTTGCCATAACAATATTTCTGCTTAGTTCTTCTATGGGGATATCTACAATGGCATTAAAGGGATTGTGCATTTGCTCGCATCCCAAATACATAGATTGGTCAGAAAATACAATATAGACATGATTTTGGATGATCTTCGCGAATTCCAGAATATCCTCTATGACTTGCGGTGTCAAAATATAAAACGCGTTGTGACCATTTTCAGCATATACAGAAAACATGCTGTTGAATGCTTCATTCTCTGTTTCTACTTTTTCCCGAAGGGTCAATCCCTTCATCTTCCAACTTTGTTTCTTGTGGAAAATCTGTATAGCCGTTTCACTTGTTTTAAACGCGTGAAATGTGGAAAAAACAATCACCTGTCCATCAAATACCGTTAAAGCGGAATTATCAGATTCATGTGTTTCCACAGTGCTGGCTCGAAAACGGATTGTCTCATATGTACCTTCAAAATAATCTCCAGATTCATAAAATGATTTTTCCCGTCCCGGCAAAAGACCCACTTTTGCCAGTTCATCAAATGAAATCCCCTGTTTTGCAGCATATTTCAAATTGGAAAACCCAGGAACTTCTCTTATTTTCAGTAAGGCGTACTTGTTTTTATAATTATCATTAAATTCATTATATGTTTTCTTCCATGACAGCAAAAGATAAATCCCCATCGCCGCTGCCGCTATACAAAACGCCAACAAAATCTCGCCTATAATCATCAGTATGCCAATCCCAATGGTTCCTAAGTCCAGCCCCTCACCACTGGTCAGGATCAAAAAGAGTCCGATATTTCTTGGCTTTAACATAGCAAGAAGCAAACAAACAACAAAAACCACTTTCGGCATTTTTTTCAAAAACTTCGTTTTCTTCACCGCTTTTTGACGCAGTTTTTCCAGCTTGACACCACTGATGTTTTGTTCGATCATCGCCATGATTTTTCACCTGCCCGTTTTAACTATTTTCTGTTTTGTAATGCTGCTGATACGTCGGCATAATGCCATACTGGTCTGTAATGATCTCTTTAGATAGAGGCGTATCAAAGGGAATAGTTGTGTATGGAATCATTTTGTACGGCTTTTGCCCTTTCCAAAGGGCCTCATATATCTTCCAGCGCTTTGCTGTCATAGAATCAGGATTGGAAGCATCTTCTCTTTGCCAATATTGCCCACCCAAAAGATAGCTTTCCATCATCTCTTCCCAATTCTGAAAATATTCCTGTGCCTTTTTCCCGGCTTCTACACCAATCTCCAGCACTTCTTCCATGGAAACATAGCCCACAAAGTAACACCACTGTATGATATAAGCGGCACGCCCCATATCCCAGCCAAGGAGTGCATTTTCACCATATCTTCTGTAAGCCATCATCATTTTGGGAAGAAAACTGTCTTCATCGGCTTTTGGATTTTCCTGCTTAGCAGCTTCAATCAGTTCTTCTTCTGAATAACCGCGATAGATATTTTCCAATTTTGCCATTTCTTCTCCATACCATACCCGCATGCCGGAACGAATCAGACGCGTCATTGCATCCATAGCGCTTTCGTGTCCCTGTATGCTCCAGTAATCCCAAAGAGATCTTTTTATGGAATCAACAAGTTCCGGTTTATTTTCATTTCCTGGATAATAAATACCTGCCATGTAACGGAAATTGTCTTGGTTAGTCGCCAGCAGTATAGAACCGGCTGTATTCATCCATTGCAGTGTTGGTGATAATGGTGTGTATGTATCACCTCTTTGTTCCCTTGGTCTTTGGACGCGAATACAAACAGCACGAAGAACCAGAATAAAAACCAACGACAGCACAATCGGTATCAGTGCAGGCATTAATGCCACCAAAAAATATTTCATAGGCCCCCGCTCCTTTTTATATTTTCTATCTACTCCTGTTTCAGAAAACTACGATTACAAAGCAATGAGAATTTCCTTTGCCATTTGGATAAATTCCGCATCTTGTAGGATATTCTTTGTTTGCTTTGAAACAGGTTCATCCATACTTGCATCAAACATACTGTCTCGTCTGACTGCCACAAATAACTTTTCATCCCGAAACACAAAGGATACCTGCCCATTCATAACGTCTGCAAAGTGCATGATTTTTTCCATACGCTGTGGCGTCAAGATGTAATAAGCGTTATGCTCATCATGTGCAAATACGCTGAAGTGGCTGTTAAACACTTCATTTTCCGTATGGATTTCATTTTCAGCCTTCCAGCCAATCATATTGGACATAAACTTTTTCTCAAAAATCTGAACATGTCCATTGCTTTTCTTTTTGTCATCAAATTGATCCAAACAAATCATCTGTCCGCTGAATATTTCTTCAACACGATTCTTTTTACTCATACGAACCATTTTACGTGTACACACGTCGCTTATCTGAAATCTGATATTTTCATATTCTCCCATGAGCAAATCTTCACTATCGTAATATCTTTTATCACCACAGTTTACGGCTGCCGCATTTCTGACGTCATCCCATGTAAAGCCACCTTTTGGCACATATTGGAGTTTTTCAAAACCTTCTACGGCATTGATAACTGGCAGTACATACTTTGATTTAAAACCTAAACTAAACTTATCATAAGCATGTTTTACAATAATCATCCATAAGAGCAAGCCCGTTCCCAGTGCCACAACAGCTACTACAAGAATAATCTCTACAACAAAAATTACGGCTTCTACACCAGACAGGGTAGCTATTCCATTCTCCTGGAATGCAAGCATACACCCCACGACTATATAAACAAGCAGCATGACGACAGATAAAACGATAACAACTTTCTCAAGCTTTTTTGCTTTTAAGCGCATTTTCTCAAGCTGTGCCTCCTGTATCGTCTGTTCCATGATATATCATCCTTTCAGTCAAAATTCATTTGAAATTCCTTCTTTGTCTCTTCCTCTTGCTAAGATTTCGCTTATACTCACCCCAACTATTCAACCAATTCCCATTAATTTATGGTAAAGTTCATCATAAGTCATAAACTGCTTATAAACCCTCGTACCATCTACAAATTCTCCCACTTTATTCAAAATCTGTTCGGAATTTTCAATGCTATCCAAAAGGAGAGACAAAAAGAATCGAATCCGGATAATATCATGATGGATGCTATATAAGTGCATGGGAACACCACATAACTCCAGGATTGGCGATTGTCCTTCTGGTTTTAAGTATTCATCCAGACTGCCAATCAAAGAGGAAGTTGCCATCCTCTGATCATTCAAGTAATACAACGCATACTTTCTATTTTCCTGAAGCAAAAACAGATGCGTTTGATATATGTTGTCGTCTGCTTTCATATCCCAACATAAGTGCAGATATTTTACGCTGCCCTGCAAATACATCTGCAATGTCATTTGCAGCTGATCCCTTGTTGTTGGTTTGAGAACGATTTTCTGTTTTTCCCCATTTTCTCTTGCCGCTTCCATGAAAGCGGGAAATTTTGGAATGATAAATTTACGTCTCTTATTAAAATCCGTAATGATTTTTTCGGGAGGATAGCCTCCGAATTTCATTTTATCAACCAGATACGCATCATATTTCCCATACAGATAAACGTTTTGAGACCATACATAAATTCCGTTCACGCGCGTTTCAATCAAATTTCCTTCTCCAAACTGGAAAAGCAAAGGACATAGTTTCATGACAAGGAGCCTGGGACTGCGGAATATTTCATAATCTGCCAGCTTTCCAAGCAAAAATGGAGAATAGGTCACATACTTTGAATCAACAGTACAATATACTTCCTCATTATATAGAAGTTTGCACGTCGTATACTTTTTGTCATGGAACCAAAAACATGCGCATTTATCATCTGAATTGATCAAAACAACTTCTTCCTAAAGCCATTTCAATTCCATACGCTTTATTTCGCTTTTGGAAAATCTGTCCAAAGCATCCAGAATGGCATCTTCCGTAATTTTGTCACCCGTTCGAATTTCTGCCTTTGCTCCATAGGGCTGTATACTCATATATTCAGGCATAATTCTTAAATAGGAAATATCAGCAACTGTTTTTGCACATTGCGCAGCAAGCAGTTCCCGTGCTAAAGACACAGCCTCTGTTTCTGTCAAAATATTTTCGTATATTCCGTTTGGCATGAAATCTCTGTCATACAGTTTTTGCTCATAAAAACAAAGCGCATGGCTGTATTTCGACCATCTGCATACATATAAATTCGTTTCACTTTCTCTGTATATCTCAGAAGCATTGCAGTCGTAATCATTGACAGCTTCTTCATCGTCTATTTCTTCACCTAAAAATCTGCCGCAGAAAAGCATCTTTATGATTCCTTCTGATAGCTGGGTGATGTTTTCTTCTGTCAACGTTGCATTTTGCAAATGTTTTTTGATACACGCCAAAACCATATCATAAGTCTTTTCATCGTCTACGAAAGGAACGACAGCCGGCAAAAGCAGGAAAAGCAGTGTATCGTCCTCTATGTTTTCCAATGCGTACCATTGTATGAAAGGTTTATAAACAGTTTTGCCTCCATGAACATATTCCGCATATCTTCTATGAAGTTTTATTTGAATATCTTTGTTTTTATACTTCAGTAATAACAGCCGATATTTTTGATCCGCAAAACATTTCGCCCATTCCTCAGAAAAAATCAGGTTTTTCTTCAATACATTCGAAAAATTGTTCGCTCTGTAAAAACCTATATTCAGCCAATAGCGTAAAAAAGGTCTGTGGTTTATGGTACACAGTGAATAGTTCTGATCCGCTTCTTCTTCCTTCAAAGCATTTTCGGCATATACTTCTTTTTCCCGTTTTTCAATCCTCGCAAGAATCTCTTTTAATCTGAAAACATTTCCATGATGAATATAAAAATCATGTAATTTTTTCAAAAAAACCAAGTGCTGTGGCATTGCAATCCAATAGAACAGTGTATCGTATATGAAATGTCTGTCTGCCAGCATTTTTTCGGTTTCTGGACGTGAAAAAATCTCTTCTATTACATTTAAGTCCAGTTCATTCTTTGCCAGCTGATCTTGATATACATAATATAAATCGAAAATTTCCTTATGGTTTTCCATTGGTGCCATATCCGTGCTTCGATTCTTTTCAGCGATGATTTCACGGATATCACCATAATATATTTTGCTTCTACCGTTTACGGCGCTTTCCAGAGAATATATCTTCCAGATATACTGATATATATCCGCAGGTAATTCATATTTTCTAATAAAATTTGTAATCAGTCTGATACCTAAATAACAGCGTTCTACATCACTGTATGATTTTTGTGAGCAGCTTTCTCTGATATAGGACATGACATATCTCTGCAAAATATATTCTGCTTGTATTTTAATGGTATCACTCCACTGGTTTCCTTCGGCAAAAGACTCCAACACACGATATTCGCAGAAACTGATGAACATGGAAAGGTCATTTTGTACCATTTTTCCCATGTTTCCACCTAATTCCAGTATCTTTTCAATGTACGAAAAACCATCAAACAAAAAATGTTGCTGATACTGCACTTCCGTAAAAGAATGTGGTGCATAAACAAAACATCCATAAGCGGCATTCAGACATTTGGCAAATGTTTTGTTGATAGGATAATTTTCCATATTTTCAAGAACAGCATTCCACATCATTTTCGTGAAGGATTCTTCTCTCCATACTTCTAAAAACGATGCAGATGTAAAATAGATATACCATTGTTTGGCATCATTTCTTTTTTCACTTTTATATAAATCTAAAAACTGTGCGAATGCCTCTGTGCAGTCTGCCTCGCTTTGTTCATTTAATTTGGATAAATCCCAGTAGCCGCTTTCAGATATTTCCTGTTCTTCTCGCTCATTTTCATTGATTTCTTCTGCATTCATTCTTTCTGTTTTTTGAGAAAAGCTGATTTCATTTTGCAATTCACTTCAGACAAAGAATGCGCCATTTCCGTTGGAAGCATAATCCATAGCTGCCTCATAAGCATTTCTTAGATTCAAAAATTCTTCGGGATACTGTTCTGGATGATATTTTTTTGCCAATGTAGCATAGGCCCGTTTGATGATGGCCACATCTTTTGTGGGTTCTATTTCTAACATTTTCCAAAAATCAGGCATTGATCACTCCTCCTCATCCCAAAATTCATGATCTTGATATAACAGATCCTTGAAATTGATTTCCTGAAATATATGGTACTCTAATTCTTTCAACAGACCTTTCATATTTTCATATGTTTTTTTGCGTACAATAGGGCTTCCTGAAACATAAGCGTTTTCTAAATTAGAAACAGCAAATCCAATCTGCTGCTTTTCCATGGGAGACGCAAACTGATAGAGATACACAAATCTTTGTATTAATTCATTTTCATCCAGATTTAATTGACTTTGGATCATGTTCGTCAGTTTCTCTTTGCTTTTTTCCAGTTCTTCCTGGCTTAAATGGAGTTTTTCATTTACGATCTCCTTTTCTTTGATTTCACCAGTACAGCTTTGAACAGAAACGTACAAAATCCCATTGATATCGTACATAAATGTTACTTTTGCCCATTGGTTCCCGGCTTTATCAGGAATTACACTCACTGTGATCTCACCCAATTCCAAATTGTTTTCAACGTAATACTGCTCTCCCTGATATATTTTAAAATTCAAAGCCGTCTGCCCATCATAAAGTGTATAAAACATCTTTTCTTTAGCACATGGCAGCATGCTGCTTCTGGGAATCATTGTTTCCATATAAACGGTCTGATCCTGTGTGCTATGACGTGCGCCAACACCCAGCGAAAAGGGACATACATCTGTCATTACGATATCCTGCATCTCCTCATCACGAAGTTTGATGCCCGCATAAACGCCTGTCCCAAGCGCAATGGCTTTTTCTGGATTGGGAGAAACATGAACTTGTCTACCAAACAAATCAGAAAGATAATTCTGTAAAACTTTTAGTTGTGCCGATCCTCCAACCAGCACAACATCGTCAACAACCGGCCTGCGGGAACAATTTTTTACAGCCTGATTGATAATTTTTTTGATTCTCTTCAATAAATCATCACATATTTCCGCCATCAGCTGATTGGTCAGTATCAAACGATACTCTTTGTTTTGCGCAAACAATACCATTGTTGCAATGTCATTTGATGATAATGTTATTTTGGCATTCTCAGCTTGTTTATATAGTATCGCTTTTTCTTCATCACTCAAATTATCAAGAGAGATGTTATTCTGCCTGCAAAAAAACATGGCGATTTCATTGTCAACATCATTTCCGCCCAAATGATTATCACCAGCTATGCCGATAATCTCTACAATATTTTCAAAACATTCTACAATGCTTACGTCCAAAGTTCCCCCACCAAAATCAATGACCATAATACAGCCATCTTTCTTTCCATACGTCATTTGATAATACAGAGCGGCAGCAGAAGGCTCATTGATAAGTCTTTCTACATGAACGCCTGCCATTTCTGCGGCAAGCTTTGTGGCACATCTTTGGGAGTCATTGAAATACGCTGGCACACTAATAATTGCTTCTGTTACTGGTTCATTCAGAAAAGTTTCCGCATCGGAAACGATCTGTTTTATGACAAATGCAGAAAGCTCTTCCGGCAAAAAGTCTTGCTTTCCCAGACTATATACCTTGTTCGTACCCATAAATGTTTTAAAAGATGACGCTGTATTTTCCGGGGATAAAATCAAGTTGCCTTTTGCGGCTTCCCCAACAACCAATCCTCTCTCTGTAAAACTTACAACACTTGGTGTCTGGTATTTCTTCAGCTGATTTGGAATTAAAATCATTTCACCTTTTTAATATACACAGGCAAGACTGTTCGTAGTGCCTAAATCAATGCCAATCAGAGCCATCATCTCTCCCCCTTTGATGTACATATATTTCAATTTCATGCACGCTTAATTTGGAAGTTGTATTACCATTGTATTTCTTTTTATTCTATCATACACAGAAAGGAACGAAAATAAAAATTCCTTATATAAATAAAAATCCCGAAAACTCCTGTATTCCAAGAGTTTTCGGGACTCAATAGCTTTATAATATTATTCCCATTCGATAGTTGCGGGTGGTTTGGAAGTGATATCGTACACAATACGATTTACATGTTTTACTTCATTTACGATTCTGACAGAGATACGATCCAATACATCATAAGGGATTCTTGCCCAGTCAGCTGTCATAAAGTCAGTTGTTGTTACACCACGCAGAGCGATTGTATAGTCATATGTTCTGAAGTCACCCATAACACCAACAGAGCGCACATCGGTAATTACCGCAAAGTACTGGTTGATGCTTCTGTCCAAACCTGCTTTTGCAATTTCTTCACGGAAGATTGCATCTGCTTCTCTCAGGATTTCCAGTTTATCTTCTGTTACTTCGCCGATAACACGGATACCCAGACCGGGGCCAGGGAAAGGCTGACGCCATACCAGATGTTCAGGCAGACCCAGTTCCAGACCCATCTGACGTACTTCGTCTTTGAACAGCAGGCGCAGGGGTTCGATCAGTTCTTCAAAATCTACAACGGAAGGCAGACCACCTACGTTATGGTGAGATTTGATGACAGCAGAATCACCCAGACCGCTTTCGATTACGTCAGGATAAATTGTACCCTGTACCAGGAAATCTACTTTACCGATCTTCTTCGCTTCATCTTCAAACACACGGATGAATTCTTCACCAATGGTTTTTCTCTTTGTTTCGGGATCTGTAACGCCTTTCAGCTTGCTCAGGAAACGTTCCTGCGCATTTGCTCTTACGAAATGAGAATCGAACATGTTCGCAAATGCTGCTTCAACTTCGTCCCCTTCATTTTTACGCATCAGACCATGGTCAACAAATACGCATGTCAGCTGTTTGCCAATTGCTTTGGAAACCAGAGCAGCTACTACACTGGAGTCAACGCCGCCAGACAGTGCACACAGTGCTTTGCCGTCGCCAACCTGTTCTCTGATTTTCTGAATCTGGTCTTCGATATAGTTTGTCATTGTCCAGTCGCCGCTGCATCCGCAAACTTCATACAGGAAGTTATGGATCATGTTGGTACCCTTGGGTGTATGGTTTACTTCAGGGTGGAACTGTACACCATAGAAGCCTTTTTCAGGGCATTCGATAGCTGCTGCGGGACATGTTGCTGTTTTACCGATAATACGGAAGCCTTCAGGCAGTTCTGTAACGAAGTCTGTATGGCTCATCCAGCAGATTTCTTTTTCATCAATGCCTTTCATCAGTTTGCTTTCTGTATTGAAAGTAACTTCTGTCTTGCCGTATTCGCTCTTTTCATTGGCATTGCCTACTTTACCGCCCAGTGTATAAGCCATCAGCTGGCAGCCATAGCAGATGCCCAGCACAGGTACGCCCAGTTCGAAAATTGCAGGGTCGCAATGAGGGGATTTTTCGTCATAAACGCTGTTGGGGCCCCCTGTAAAGATAATCCCTTTGGGATTTTTTGCCTTGATTTCCTCGATGGGTTTATTCCAAGGCATGATTTCACAGTAAACGTGATGTTCTCTGACACGTCTGGCAATTAACTGATTATACTGACCGCCAAAATCCAGAATAATAATCATTTCACGGTTCATTGTCTTCCTCCATATCTCTTGTTTCTAAAGGTTCACGCTTTATCAAGAAAAGCCGCCGCTGCGAACGACGACTTACCTGATTTCATATTATCATAGCCAAAAGCTGTTGACAAGTAAAAACCACATATTTCCCATGTCTTTTCGCAAAACGAATAAAATCTGTCCCAACATTTGGATTCCTTTTTATTCTTTTGACAAGGCATTCTGATTCCATTGCAAGTGGCAAGTCTATTGTTTTATTTAAAAGTCTTCCTGCATATCATACAGGGTTATTCTGATGAAATACATTTTTCTTTAGAACCAACCTCCGCCAAAACAGAGGTTGGCCAACTATTTTTCAAGATTCTTTTACCAAAGCTTTCATCATATTTTCAGCAAATGCAGATGCTTTTTTCTGAATATCCTCTACTTCCAAGATACTTGCTGGATTATTGGCTGTTTCCAGCATCGCAAAATAAGGAGGAAGCCGGAATGTTTTGTTCATGCTCATGGCACTGATCACCTGTTCCGCAACAATATTTCCGCCGCTGTATCCTGATACAACCAGTGCAAAAATGCTTTTTTCGTAGAATTGATTTTTACGGAACAATGCTGTCAGACGATTGATAAAAGCAGTCAAATTAGCACTGAGGGCATCATTATAATTGGGACAGAGCAACACAACTGCGTCACATGCCTCAATGGCAGGATACACCTGCTCCACAATGACCCCGCCATAATAACAGCTGGATTTTTCACTGAAATGCATACACATTTTAAATGGACATCCGGAGCAATCATGTACCGTACCGTTACGCAGAGAAATTTCCGTAATTTTGCAATGATGCAGATCTTTTTTAATCATATCCCAAAGCATGGAAGTATTGGAAGTTTTGTGATTGCTGGCATGAAGTACCAGAATATTGGTTTCTTTCTTGGGATTCAGTTTAAAGTCCATAAGCTGTGCCACCAGACGCTTTGCCGCTGCCTGATATGCGTCCATATTGTCCAAATCCTGCTGCATTGCCTGAATATTAAAATTCTGTAAGGAACCTGTACCCTCTACCATGCCTCTGCCAGGGAAAGCACAGCCGCAGGCATTGGCTGTGAACATCAATTCCCGCGCCACAGACTTAGTATACAATTCACTTTCTCCATCCACCAAAATGGAACCTACACAACCTTTCAGCATATCTGGATGAAGACGCATATGCTTCAAATAGCGGAAATATTCCAGATTGATGCCGGAAACACCCAAGGGAATGGCAAAAAGCAGTCTTTTTCCTTCCAAGGAATGAAAATCCTCCAGTCGACGAATGACAGTGCAATCATATAAACCATAGATTTCTTCCAATAGCTTTTCCAGTCGTTTTGTTCTTCTGGAATCTTCACATTGTGGATACACAACAGTCAACATTTGCTTCATCGAATCATCTCCAGTCCATCATAAGCTTTTTGGATTCTTTGGAATAATGCATCTGGCAAGGGCAAAGATTCAATTTCCACGCCCAATGTCGTTCTGTTTTTACTGCCCATATAAACACCATTCAGGAAATTGGAGCTGTAATGCCATTCTCCGCGCAGTGTCAGCAGCAATGAAATAGCAGCTGAGGAAATAGCAGGTGCTACATATGGTTTGAAGCCCAGTTCACGCATACGCAGGTTGGCTTCGATAGCAAGTTTTGTCAAAGCTTTGGATCTTTCATCGTCATAGTGATCAACGCTATTTGCAATGACAAGATCCTGTCCATGGGGGCCAAAGGCTCTGCCTTCTGTCAGGAAATCTGCAAATTCCGAATTCTGTTTTGCGTAATAAGCCGCTCTTGCGTTCATAACACCAAGGCCATAGCCCTGAACCTGTTCCGGTCTTAGTCCTTTTCCATCGAAGTTCCCTGCCTCATCTTCGTTGCTGGCAAGAAAAGCAGCGCGGCAAAGGGGATCTACTGGATCAGAAACAACAGCAAACAAACCATCAAACTGAGCATTTCTGGCTTTTTTTGCGAAAACAGAGATAATGCCTTTGTTTGCTTCATACTGTACCATGCGCACATCCTGTACCTGTGCACCTACGGGAGGAATACCCTTAGAGGCACAGAAAACAAACATATCACAGTCAAAAAGCTGATCTTCCGTCAAAATTTCAACCATAGGCAATGCGTCATAATCCCAAGGGAAAGCTGCCTGATTCAGTTCAGTTTCCCAACGGGCGCAAACATCCGGGTTCACATCATAGATGCCCAGTGTTTCGATACAATCGCCGCCCATAAGTTTCAAAGCTGTCAGCACAGTACTGCCAACATCACCCAATGCCAACAGATGCACATGTTTTTTCTTCTTATTATCTTTCTGAAGCCATTTTTCCCATTCGTCTGCTGTTTTCCATGCAGTATTTGCCAAAAGCACAGTACCTTTGGACAGGGCTTTTTCTGCTGCTGTCCGCAAGTCTGCATCCATATTTGCTGCCACATCATCCAGATGAATGCTGTCCAGCCAGCAAAGGGTTTCTTCTTCTGCCAACATCGCCGGATGGGTTAATTTCAAAATTCCTTTATTCTTTTCCCGACACCGATCTGTGAAAAAAACAGTGGTCGTTCCAATGATTTTCTGTTCCATAATGTCCTCCTTATTTTACAAGGTGTTCCAGTCGGATCATCTGTTCCATATCATTTTCCAAATATACAGATGCCGGCAGATGATAATCGTAAGCGACACAGTTGCCCTTATCCGGAATGCGAGGCCAGATAATGACTTCGCTCAGTCGTCCCAAAGTCAGATTCCGTTCATACAAAGCCTGATATTCTTCTTCCAGAACTGTCAGAATTTCTTTTGTATTCTGAAGGCAAACCATAGACAAATCATAGATGTTTTCCTTCGCTGCGCCTCTGATGAAGCCAGGCATTACATATGGCAGTATCAAATTGACACCGTGAAGGAAATTGCCTGTTTTATCCGCATTGGTTTCTACACCATCCCCACCGATGAAGGGATACATAGATGTCTCTACAAACCAGATACGCATGGAAGGAATAAAGTACGCACTTTCCACATTTCGTCCTTGAATTTCCATCAAGTCCTTACCACGACCAGAAAGCATACCAACGATCAAACGATCAATTTCCACATTTTCTTCTTTAAAGAGTGGGTCAAGTTCACGGATACGGTACCCTTTATGAAGCAAATCATCCACCAAAATAACAGGTCTGCGGAAAGACTTGATTGTTCTGACCTGAGAACGCAGGGGCAGATATTCCGGGAACTCTGCAATCCGGAAACCACGAATACGGGAATCGAATACCTTATCTGTATGCAGCACCTTTGTTACTGTATTGGGAATGACAATACCTTTCAGGATCTTACCGAAAGGCACACACATATTTTTCCCCAATGTACGCACCGGCAGCGGTTCTTTTGGCATACCATTTGCCGCAGTAATCAGTTCTATCAAACGATTATACATAATCCCCGCATTGAAGGAAAGTACCAATTCCCCCGGGTACAACTTGGTCAAAGAACGCTGGAATCGTTTGTGACTTTCATCCAAAACTCGCAGTACTCTGGAATTTGTACTAAAAGGTTCTTTGATGGCTGTCTGTACATTATGATACAGCACAACAGGCTGTTTCATATCCACAACATAAATTTCTCTTGGTACTTCCGGCAAAGGAACAGGAATAAATCCCTGACGTTCCAGAGCGTCTTTCATATTCTTTGTAATCTGGCTGTATTTCGGGCTGCATACGGTATAAGTGTAGTCCTGCCGCAGGCATTCTGCCAAGGTTTCTGTCAGCACAATCTGTTCCAAATCCGCAATTTTTGACCGGCTTCTGATGTAACCAGCCAGAATCAGCACAATCTTACCGGAAGTCTGCTGGCGGATATAGCTGGCTGTCATCATGTCCTGGAATTCTCCAAAAAGCTCCGTGGTGGAAATATGACGGTAAAGCATAATGGCATCCGGTCTGCCTTTGCCGTCTTGGTCAAATATGATGGTTGCTGTACAACCGGGTTCCTGCAAAGTATGAAGCAGTTTTTCACTTTCATCATTTCCCAGATTCCCCTGCCGGATGATCTCCGCAATATCTTTTGCATTGATTTCATGTTTGATTTCAACGGATTTCGTCTGAAGCAGTCGTTTATACTGCGGCTCTCTCAAATACAGCCCGCGGTCATAGATATAGTTCTGGGCAACAGTATCAATCAAATTGGAGATATCTCTGTTATGGTCGATATTTTCACGGATTCTTGTGGAACTGATGTCCTCGAAATGAGTAGGCAGTTTCAATTCCACAACGGTGTTTTGAATCATATCATAAGATGTCTTGTTTCCTCTGCCCTCTCTGGTTTCTCTGAGGAAAATAACATGAGGGAATGTCATAATGGAATTTTCATCCGGTTTCATCCGATAAGAGGACGCATTCTGCACAACATCACTGCCTGCCACCATATAAACTTCTTTTCCCGGGAACATTTCCCGCAGTTTTTTCAAGTCTGCCGGATTGGCAATATTGATGGGCGTATCGGAAGGGAAAAGGAAAATATTTTCTTCGTTTGCCACAGACATATCCAAAATACGTCTGCGCACTCTGTGAGGCTGAGCCTTTTTCGACCAGGAAAATTCATCCAATGCCAGATAAACGGTAAATCCAAGATCTCTGATTTCCCGAGCAATTTCCTTGTGACCCAAAGTAAAGGGGTCGAATGTACCAGGGAAAAAGGCAATTTTCTGTGGTTCTGAGAAAGTGAATTTCTTTTCCTGGAAAATATATGCACTGATAAAGTGATATACAAAATTCCAACCAGCAGTATGATTGAAGAATGTCAATTCGGAATCTTCATCCTGTTCCACAAGCATAAGCATTTTTTTACTGAGGAAGCCGAAAAGATTTTTCTTTTCCTGCATAGATAAATAGTCCTGGGCAAAAAGTTCGTGACCAACAACCCAAAATGCTTCTCGTTTGACATTTTCCTGATAGTTTGCAAATCCTTTCAGAATCATGCCCATAATCTTCTTGCTCCTGTCCTCATAAGCCTGCGCCAGTTCAGGGAAGCGACTCTGATACTGTCCATAATGCTGGAGCATTACCCCAAAGGTGTCCAGTGCAACGCTGGCGATTCGATCATTGGTGCTGTTTTGCAGACGCTCCAGATCTTTGATAAACTCATCCAATTCCTTAGGATGCAGGAACAATACAAATTCACCCAGATATTGAGGAATATATTTAGAAAACTCGAATTCACCAATTTCCAGACCTTTTGTCAATTCAATGGCAACTTCATTTCGCTGATCCCAGGAAAGCATAGGCGCCAGTTTTACCAGTGTTTCCCCTGCCGCATGACGTACAGAAACCTGTTCGCTGACCTTCAGCAGATTTGACAAATGAGTTGCCACATGAAGTTTTGGCATAGTAACGCCGCTGCAAATCCGATCATACAGCAAACGCATATTAATGATCTTGATTTTCCATGGTGTGGCTGCTTTCAGGTTATCCAGGAAAATATCAGATACCACCGCGGAATCTTCAAAAATTTCCTGATATGCAGCCTTATTTTTCTGGGGCAAACCGCAATTTTTGCGAATTTCATAGGCAAGATATGCCAGTGCTTTTTCTTCTTTGGCGGGCACGACATCCAGAACCCCATTGACTGTATGCAAAAATTCTTTGGATTCCGTAAAAGCAGGTGCCATTTCACACAGATTCAGCAAAATTGCAGCCTGAATTTCCAAAACATCCCGAGAAGCAAAATGTTCCATGAAGCGGAAGCATACATTCCGTTCCGCATCATCCAAAAGAGCCATTGGAATGGAAGGCATGGTATCTAGCAGAATAAACGCTGTTTCATCGATCCATCCCAATTCCTGATAATATGCAAGCAGCGGAACAACATATCTCTTACGTTGTTCTTCTTTGCAGTTTTCCAGCAAGGAAATCACAACGCGTTTCAAGCAATATCCCAGCCAGCGTCTATGACGGTCAATGACCTTATGATCCGGCAGAATGATGCGGTCTAAATATCTTCTCCACAGCTGGAAACTGTCTGTTTCATCCAGTATCACATTCACGTTTTGAGGAAGCTCTTTTCCATATTCTACATCATAATGGGCAATCATATTCCCCAGCAGATCAGCCGCCTGTCTGCGGATGTCACCTTCTCTGTGAAACATCAAATCATACAGAAAGTTCATTGCCATCTGTTTTTGACGCTGGTTCATATAAGTAAAATATTCCGCAAAAATATTCAGATATGCCCTTGTATCCTTCCAATTGCGTGTGCTGCGGGCTGCTTCCAGAATGTCGCCGAAAGTCAGTTCCCGGCTGAGTTTATGCATCAAGCGAATATTATGGTCAATGGCGATATTCTTGAACGCATCCACTGTTTCATCAATATTCAGCAATGCAGGATTACGCTGTGGAATGGGCTTCAAAGCACAGCTGGTCAAATCCACATTGACACCAAGGGCTTTCATGTAATTTTCAAAGTCTTCCAAACGGGAATAAACGTGGCGGTAGCGATTTTCTTTAGCTGTATCCACATTATCCAGTTTGTTCAAAATCACCGCAAAGGAAGATGCCAGGCTATAAAATCCCATGATTTCTTTGCCTTTTTCATCATAGCCATTGTTTTTCACTCGGAAATCGGCATAAATCAATATCAGGGATTCCACGGTAAGATTTTCCAATTCCAGATCCCAAGTGGAATGGTTCGCAGCAATATGTCCGATATTTGGCAGTTCATGGACTCTGCACCAAAGGTCTGTGTAATAATAATGCAGATAGGGAATTCTTCTGACTTCATTTTCCCTGCATCCATATTTCCCGATGTCATGAGCAGCAGCAGCGCCGGAGATCAAGGGCAAATCAACAGGAATGCCAGTCTTTACAAGCTGTCTTGCAATATGCATAGCAATATGATGCACACCTGCCACATGGGCCAACATATCAAATGGCATGATTTCCCTGCCAATGCGCATCAATTCATATAAATAGGCATCAGAAAAACACTGCAAAAAGCGCCGATATTCTTCTTCATAGGGGCTTCCTGCCAGTTCTTCTTCTGTTGCAAAATCAAAATCCCGTATTCTGGAAAACGGCAGACGTTCTTTTTCTTTTTTCAGAAAGAAGCGCAGACATTCCAAGTAAAATGCCGCTGCCTTATCGTATTGATCCGTAGCAGGAATATCGTCCCGATGGGGGTAAATCTTTCGAATCATATGACCATACAAAGCAGGCAGCCACCCATCTTTCGGTTTGCTTCCCGCAAAACTTTCCATGGCAGGACTGCACAAATTCAAAACATTATGACAGGATACTTCACCTGTCATCAGCTTTTCCATTGCTCCCATCCATACACCTTTATCCATAACAGCCAGCACATCTTTTTTATGCAGTCCGGCGTTCTGCAAAAAATCCCGTGCGGTCAAAGTATTCTGCAATTCTTTATACGTCCACTGAAGTTGTTTTTTATCCATAAAACACCGCCCTTCTCTCTCATTAAATCCATTGTATCACCGCATTGACAGCGGTGCAAATATATCCCTTGAATCACTTTGATGACATTGCAGTGACTTTTATAAATCCATTTGCTTTATTATGATTTTACTACATTCCACAAAATTAGGAAATAATTTATCCGTTAATTATATCTCACCATTGCCATTCCATATGCAATAAAAAAGGAAGACCCGCATTGGATCTTCCTTTGGAAAATATGAAGTTTGGTTATAAAAAAGAGGATTTGTGATGACGTATTTTTACGCATCAATGGTAGAAATTTTCATGGTTGTTTCTTCCAATACATCCAACAGCACCTTTACCGTATCTAATGCTGTCAGTACTGTAACGTTATTCTCGCAGGCACAAGCTCTGATTGCGATGCCGTCCGCATCCTGTGTTCCTGCTGTAATGGATCTTGTGTTGATCACATAGCTGACATAGCCAGAGCGGATGGAATGCAATACCTCATCACTTCCTTCACTTGGTTTGTGCAGTACATGTGTGCGGATGCCATGCTGTTTCAAGAAATTCGCAGTTCCCTTTGTAGCTTCCAGATTGAATCCCATCTGATAGAAACGACGGATCAAAGGCAGACCTTCTCCTTTATCCGCATCTGCCAAAGAAACAAGCACAGTACCATAATTCTGCAAATGCATCCCGGAGGCAACCATCGCTTTATACATTGCCCGATGGAGTTTGGCATCATAACCAATGGCTTCCCCTGTGGATTTCATTTCTGGTGACAAATAAGCATCCATACCATGAAGTTTAGAGAAAGAGAATGCAGGTGCTTTTACATACCAGCGTTTTTTCTCGTCAGGATACAACTGGCGAATGCCCTGTTCTTCCAAAGAAATACCTAACATGATTCTCGTAGCAATATCTGCCAGAGGATATCCTGTTGCTTTGGAAAGGAAAGGCACCGTACGGGAGGAACGAGGATTTACTTCAATAATATATACATCATCATTGCCATCTACAATGAACTGGATATTAAACAGACCTTTGATGCCAATGCCCAAGCCAAGTTTTTTCGCATATCCCAGAATGACACCTTTGACTTTATCAGAGATACCAAAAGGTGGATACACACTAATGGAGTCGCCGGAATGCACGCCAGTACGTTCTACCAGTTCCATAATGCCCGGAACGAATACGCGGGTACCATCACAAATGGCATCCACTTCCACTTCTTTACCTTGGATATATTTGTCAACCAATACAGGTTTATCTTTATCCACTTCTACTGCGGTTTCCAGATAACGGCGTAATTGTGGTTCATTTGCTACAATCTGCATGGCTCTGCCGCCCAGCACAAAGCTTGGTCTAACCAAAACAGGATAGCCGATTTCTGCCGCAGCGGCAACGCCATCTTCGATATTTGTTACCGCTTTTCCTTTGGGCTGAGGGATTTCCAGTTCTTCCAGCAGTGCTTCAAAGGATTCTCTGTTTTCTGCCCGTTCAATGGCAACACTGTCTGTACCAATGATAGGCACGCCTCTTTTTTGGAGAGGTTCTGCTAAATTGACAGCAGTCTGTCCTCCCAGAGAAGCGATCACCCCTACCGGTTTTTCCAGTGCAATGACATTCATAACATCTTCTACACACAGGGGCTCAAAGTACAATTTGTCGGAAGTGGTATAGTCTGTGGAAACGGTTTCCGGATTGTTGTTGATGATGATAGCTTCATAGCCCGCTTCCTGAATGGTTTTTACCGCATGTACAGTGGAATAGTCAAACTCTACCCCCTGACCAATACGGATGGGGCCAGACCCCAATACCAGTATCTTTTTCCGATCAGAAACGACAGATTCATTTTCATCTTCATAAGTTGCGTAGAAATAAGGAATGTAGCTGTCAAATTCCGCAGCACAGCTATCAATCATTTTGTAATGAGGAACAATGCCCACTTTCTGACGCATCTGGAACACTTCTTCTTCTCCCATCTGCCACAGTTTCGCAATGGCAGCATCAGAAAAGCCCATTTTCTTGGCAGCATACAAAGCCGCTTCATCTCTTACATGTTCTTTCAATTCATTTTCTTCTAAAATGACGTTCTGCAATTTGCGAATAAAGAAAATATCTATTTTTGTTGCTTCCGCAATTTTTTTCGGTGCACAACCCAGACGTAAAAGTTCCGCAATGGCATAAATTCTATCGTCTGTTCCCTTTGGAATGTATTCCATTAATTCTTCCTGACTCTGTCCATCAAATTTTGCCATATGCAAATGGTTTACACCAATTTCCAAAGAACGGATGGCTTTCAGCAAACTTTCTTCAATGGTTCTGCCTACACCCATAACTTCGCCGGTGGCTTTCATCTGCGTACCCAAACGATTATCCGCATCTGCAAATTTATAGAACGGGAATCCCGGCATTTTTGTGACCACATAGTCCAGAGCGGGTTCAAATGCCGCAGGTGTATTGGCAAGGGGAATTTCATCCAAAGTCATGCCAACGCCAATTTTTGCGGAAACTCTGGCAATGGGATAACCGCTGGCTTTGGATGCCAGCGCGGAGGAACGGGAAACGCGAGGATTTACTTCAATCAGATAATACTGGAAAGAATGTGGATCTAAGGCGAACTGTACGTTGCATCCCCCTTCAATCTTCAGGGCACGGATAATCTTCAAGGCACTATTTCTCAGCATCTGGTATTCTTTATCTGTCAAAGTCTGAGAAGGACACACAACAATAGAATCCCCTGTATGGATACCAACAGGATCTAAGTTTTCCATATTACATACAGTAATAGCTGTGTCGTTTTTATCACGAATCACTTCATACTCAATTTCTTTATAGCCCTTGATGCTTTTTTCCACCAACACCTGATGGGTAGGTGACAGAGCCAAAGCGTTTTTCATCAATTCACGGAAACCCTGCTCATCATCGGCAAAGCCGCCGCCAGTACCGCCCAACGTAAAAGCGGGACGCAATACAACAGGGTAACCAATGGACTCAGCAATTTCCAGACCTGTTTCAATGGAATCCGCAATGCCGGAAGGCAGCACAGGTTCCCCTAGTCTTTCACAAAGTTCTTTGAATTCTTCTCTGTCCTCCGCCTGACGAATGCTGTCACTGCTGGTACCCAAAAGTTCCACCTGACATTCCTGCAGGATGCCTTTTTTCTCCAACTGCATGGCAAGGTTCAGACCTGTCTGTCCTCCAATGCCCGGCAGAATGGCATCAGGTCTTTCATGTCGAACGATCTTTGCCACATATTCCAGTGTCAAAGGTTCCATATATACTTTATCCGCAATGGTGGTATCGGTCATAATGGTAGCTGGATTGGAATTGCAAAGCACCACTTCATAGCCTTCTTCTTTCAGGGCAAGACATGCCTGTGTGCCCGCATAGTCAAACTCCGCAGCCTGTCCAATAACAATGGGGCCAGAGCCAATGACCATAATTTTATGAATATCAGTTCTTTTTGGCATGTGCCTTTCCCTCCTTCATCATCTGTATAAAACGATCAAACAAATAACCGCTGTCCTGTGGGCCAGGCGCGCTTTCCGGATGATACTGTACGCTGTAAATACGATCTTTTTCGCAAGCCACACCTTCTACTGTTTTATCCAGCAGATTGATATGGGTAATGGTCAAATCGGTGTCTTCCAGACTGCTTTCATCCACCGCATAGGAATGGTTCTGAGAAGTGATCTCAATTTTGCCTGTTTCCAGATTTTTCACAGCGTGATTGCCGCCATGGTGACCAAATTTCATTTTATAAGTCTTTGCACCATAAGACAGCGCAATGAGCTGATGTCCCAGGCAAATGCCAAACATCGGCACACTTCCCCGCAGCTGCTGAATCATTTCAATGGCAGGCTGTACCGCAGCAGGATCTCCCGGCCCATTGGAAAGGAAAACACCGTTCGGCTGAAGTTTTCGAATCTCCTCAGCAGATGTATTCCAAGGAACAATGGTCACATAACAGCCTCTCTTTTTCCATGCTTTCAAAATGCTGTGTTTGATACCGAAATCAACAGCTACAATATGGTACTTCGGTTCTTCTGTTTCATATTCCCAGCTTTCCTTGCAGCTTACGGCTTCCGCCATATTCCCGGGAATCACTGTTTTCTTCAGAATTTCCAAACCTTGTTCTAAAGGTGTATTTACGCTGGTAAGCAATGCCTTTCGGCTGCCAAAATCTCGAATAGATCTTGTAAGTTTTCTAGTATCAATGCCGGAAATACCCGGCACATCAAACTTTTTCATCATTTCAGACAGCGTTGCTTCCGCACGGAAATTGGAAGGATGATCTTCATATTCCCGCACAATCATGGCACCAATGGTTGGATGAAATGTTTCGTAATCATCTGCTGCCATGCCATAATTCCCAATCAAAGGATATGTCATCACAACCCCCTGATAGGTATAAGACGGATCAGAAAAAATTTCCTGATACCCAATGACGCCTGTATGAAACACCAACTCAAATACTTTGTCTGTATCTGCGCCAAAGCCATAACCATAGTATTGGCTGCCATCTTCTATAATTAATTTTCTGTCATACGCTCTAATCATATATGCTCCTTTCTTCCCGTATTGCATGTCTATAAAACGAAATCAATCTTTTTTCTGGGAAAGCGCAAAAGCTGCGCCGATAAATCCATAAAACAGTGGATGTGGACGGTTGGGACGGCTCTTGAATTCCGGATGATATTGAACGCCGATGAAAAATGGATGGTCTTTCCATTCTACCGCTTCCACCAAATTTCCGTCAGGAGAAATGCCGCTGCAAATCAGTCCTGCATTTTCCAGTGTTTCCCGGTATTGGTTCTGGTATTCATAACGATGACGATGACGTTCCTGTATCTCTGTTTTGCCATAACACTTTGCCATCAAAGTATCCGGCTGAATGATGCAGGGATATGCGCCCAGACGCAATGTACCGCCTTTGGCAATCTCATCACTTTGTCCCGGCATAAAGTCGATGACCTTTTGTGGGCAATCCGGTTCAAATTCACCTGAATTTGCCTGTGTGAGTCCAGCTACATTCTTTGCAAATTCAATAACTGCAATCTGCATGCCCAAACAAATACCAAAGTACGGAATTTGTTTTTCTCTTGCTACACGAGCCGCTTCAATCATACCGGAAATGCCACGGTCACCAAATCCACCGGGAACAATAATGCCATCCAAACCGGAAAGCTTGTCCTCTGCGTTTTCTTTGGTGATTTCTTCTGCATCAATCCATTGAATGTCCACATGGGTGTTCCATGCATAACCTGCATGGCGCAGTGCTTCTGCAACAGAGAGATATGCGTCGTGAAGCTGCACGTATTTCCCTACCAATCCAATACGAACATGATAAGGTCTTTCTTTGATACGTTTGACAGTTTCCTCCCATTCCGTCAAATCAGCGGCAGGTACTTCCAGTCCCAGTTCTCTGCAAACAACAGCAGAGAAATTAGATTTTTCCAGCATCAGCGGTGCTTCATACAATATGGGCAGTGTTCTGTTTTCAATGACACAGTCAGGTCTTACATTGCAGAACATGGAAATTTTCTGGAAAATGGCTTCTTCCAGTGGTTCATCACAACGCAGTACAATAATATCGGGATGAATCCCCATTCCCTGCAATTCTTTTACGGAATGCTGGGTAGGTTTTGATTTATGTTCGTCGGAACCTCGCAGGAAAGGCACCAATGTCACATGAATAAACAGGCTGTTTTCCTTTCCCACTTCCAGAGAAACCTGCCTAGCCGCTTCCAGAAACGGCTGGGATTCAATGTCCCCGATAGTTCCCCCAATTTCTGTAATGACAACATCTGCATCGGTCTTTTTCCCAACCTGATAGACAAATTCCTTGATTTCATTTGTGACATGAGGAATGACCTGTACAGTAGAGCCAAGATATGCCCCGCTTCTTTCTTTATTCAATACATTCCAATAGACTTTCCCTGTGGTCAGATTGGAATAACGATTCAAATCTTCATCAATAAAGCGTTCATAATGTCCTAAGTCCAAATCGGTTTCCGCGCCGTCTTCTGTGACATACACTTCGCCGTGCTGATAGGGACTCATGGTACCTGGGTCTACATTGATATAAGGGTCTAATTTCTGGGGCGCCACTTTTAGTCCTCTGGCTTTCAGCAAACGCCCCAAAGAAGCCGCAACAATGCCTTTTCCCAAGCCGGACACGACGCCACCTGTTACAAAAACATATTTTGTCATGTTCTCTGCTCCTTTTTCTTCTTTGCGCAAACATACCAGCCGATTTTCTAACGAAAACCAGCTGGCTCTATATCATACATTGATTTCAGTTTTTTCCTGCTTCAAATCCTGAAATAAGGGTGTGACTTTTTCTACAAAAGCATCCACTTGCTCAGGACATCTTCCAATATAATCTTCAGGCTTCAGCAGTTCTTCCAAGTCCTGTCCATTCAATTGGAAAGCCGGCTCTGCTGCAAGTCTTTCCAGCAAATCACAGGATTCGCCTTCTTTCATTTTTGCAGTTGCTTCCATGGAGCATCTGCGGATCACTTCATGGAGTTCCTGTCTGTCACCACCACGCTTTACTGCTTCCATCAGCAGATTTTCCGTTGCAATGAAAGGAAGGTATTCTCGAACGGTTTTGGCAACGATCTTTTCATTGACCTGAAGTCCATCTGTGACATTTTGTGCCAAACGCAAAACCGCATCGGCACACAGAAAGCCTTCTGGCATAGAAATACGGCGATTTGCAGAATCATCCAATGTCCGTTCCAACCACTGTACAGAAGCAGTCATAGGCGCGTTGGCTGCTTCTGCCATCAAATAACGAGACAAGGAACAAATTCTTTCGCAGTGCATGGGATTACGTTTATATGCCATGGCTGAGGAACCAATCTGATTCTTTTCAAAAGGTTCTTCGATCTGTCTGTCATGTTGCAGCAAACGGATATCATTTGCCATGCGGTAACAGCTCTGACCGATTGCAGACAAACACTGTAAAATGCGGCTGTCCAGTTTTCTGGGATAAGTCTGTCCGCAAACATCATAGCATTCAGAAAAACCAAAGGTCTTACCGATGCGTCTATTCATTTCATCAATTTTTTCTGTATCTCCATCAAAAAGATCTAAGAAGCTGGCTTCTGTTCCCGTCGTGCCTCGGCATCCCAGAAACTTCATATGTTCCAGTACAAAATCAAGTTCTTCCAGATCCATCAGGAAATCCTGGAGCCAAAGGGTTGCCCGTTTTCCCACCGTTACCAGCTGCGCCGGCTGATAATGGGTATAACCAAGTGTTGGCAAGGCACGATACTGTTTTGCGAAAGCCGCCAAATCCTGCATCACTGCCAGCAGACCTTTCCGCAGATGCAGGAGTGCATCCCGATATAAAATCAAATCACCGTTATCGGTAACGTAACAACTAGTAGCGCCTAAGTGGATGATGCCAGCTGCCTTTGGTGCAACTTTTCCGTAAGTATAAACATGTGCCATGACATCATGGCGAACTTCCTTTTCTCTGGCAGCAGCGCAGGCAAAATCGATGTTTTCTACCTGCTCTTCCAATTGCTGTACCTGTTCTTCTGTAATAGGCAATCCCAATTCCATTTCCGCTTTCGCCAAAGCCACCCATAATTTACGCCATGTCTGAATGCGGGTTTCCATGGAAAAAAGCTTCAGCATTTCCGGAGAAGCATACCGGCTGGACAAAGGGGATTCATAACGATCATACATAATCAAACACTCCTCTTTCTTATTGATGTAAATGTTCTTCCAACCGTTTCATGACTTCCGCATAAGCGTCTTCTACGCCGCCCAAATCTCTGTGGAAACGGTCTTTGTCCAGTTTTTCTTTTGTTTCTGTATCCCAAAGGCGGCAAGTATCGGGGCTGATTTCATCAGCCAACACAATGCTGCCATCAGAAAGTTTCCCAAATTCCAGTTTGGAATCCACCAGTGTCACACCGCAAGTTTCCCAAAAAGCGGAAAGATGTTTATTAACGGCAAAAGCATAAGATTTGATGGTTTCGATTTCATCCCATGTGGCAAGTCTCATAGCAACAGCATGATATGCATTCAGAAGGGGATCGCCCAGAGCGTCATTTTTATAAGAAATTTCAATGGTAGGTTCCGCAAATACAGTGCCTTCTTCTACACCATATCTCTTGGAAAAAGAACCTGCTGCAATATTTCGGATAATGACTTCCAAAGGAACAATATCCACACGTTTTACCAGAGTGTCCCGTTCATCGCATTCTTTAATGAGATGTGTCGGAATGCCTTTACTTTCCAGATACTGCATCAAACGGTTGCTCATTTGATTGTTGATGATACCCTTACCGGAAATGGTACCTTTTTTCAAGCCATTGAACGCTGTGGCGTCATCCTTATAAGCAATGTATAACACTTCTGGATCATCAGTCCTATATACTTTTTTTGCTTTTCCTTCATACAGCAGCTCTTTCTTTTCCATTGTTTGCTCCTCCAGTTCTTATTTACCGCTATCTCCATAGTTTGCCAGTACACGCGCAGAAGGGTCATCTACCTGACAGCCTTCCCAGTCACAGTTTGGCATCCAAAAATCAACGATCATTTCTCCCTGACCAGGATAATATTTTTCAAAAATTTCCCGATACAGAAGGGATTCTTTTGTAAATGGCGCTGCATGAGTATATTTGCGCGCTTTTTCCTGAAATTCTTCTTCTGTATATTTTTCTTCTGCGTAAGCTTTCAAATAATCCACCATGGAGTGACCAACCGCGTCTGAAAATGCCGCTTTTTCTCTCCACAAAATTTCATGAGGCAGATAATCACCTTCAAAAGCATGGCGCAGAAGATATTTTCCTTTGCCATAAGTATTGATTTTCTTTTCGGGGTCTACGGACATGACATATTTCACAAAGTCCAGATCACCAAAAGGCACACGGGCTTCCAAAGAATGTACAGAAATACAGCGATCTGCCCGCAGAACATCATACATATGCAGTTCATGCAAACGTTTCTGCGCTTCTTTCTGGAACGCATCCGCGTCGGGCGCATAATCTGTATATTTATATCCAAAGAGTTCATCGGAAATCTCACCAGTCAGCAATACGCGAATATCTGTATTTTCATGGATGGCTTTGCAGATCAGATACATGCCCATGCTGGCACGAATGGTGGTAATATCAAAGGTACCTAATGCCTGAATGACTGTTTCCAGAGAATCCAGAACCTGTTCTTTTGTCATATAGAATTCTGTATGGTCGCTGCCAATGTAGTCGGCAACCTGTTTTGCATATTTCAAATCAATGGCATCTTCGCTCATGCCAATGGCAAATGTACGAATAGGCGCTTTTGATTTCTTTGCGGCAATGGCGCATACCAAAGAGGAATCCAGACCGCCGGAAAGCAAAAATCCTACTTTCGCATCTGCAACCAGTCTTTTTTCCACCCCTACAACCAACTTATCATGGATGTTTTTGCAAACAGTTTCCAAATCGTCATAGCAAACTTTATCTACTTTCGCAATATCGCAATAACAAGTGAATGCGCCATCTTTATAATAATGTCCAGGTGGAAATGGCATGATACGCTCTGTCAGCCCCACCAGATTTTTCGGTTCACTGGCAAACACAATGACACCGTTTTTATCATAACCATAATATAAAGGACGAATCCCAATAGGATCTCTGGCAGCAATAAAAGACTTTGTTTCGGCATCATAGAGAATCAAAGCAAATTCCGCATCCAGCATAGCAAACATGTCTGTGCCAAATTCCCGATACATGGGCAGCAAAACTTCGCAGTCTGATTCACTCTGGAAAGTGTATTTTTCCGCCAACACCTTTTTGATTTTTTCGAAACCATAAATCTCCCCATTGCAGACCACATAACTGCCATCCAATGCAAAAGGCTGCATACCGGATGGTGTCAAACCCATGATTGCCAATCTATGAAATCCCAAATATCCGTTTCCTGTATCTACAATGCGGCTGTCATCTGGGCCACGGAAAATGGTACGGGCAAACCCCTCCTGAAACAATGCCAAATCCGCGCTACTGCCGCAATATCCCATAATTGAGCACATCAGCCTTACCTCCTTTTTGTTTATCCACAGGAAACGAAACCGTATACTGGTTTCGTTTTCTGCTTCTTTTTTCTTTTTTCGCTTTCGTTTTTATTTCACGCCAAAAAGCAATTCTCCATATGTAGGGAATGGCCAATATTTTCTTGCAGTAATGGTTTCCGCTTCATCGCAAGGCACACGCAGTTCCCGCATTTTTACCAACACCTGATCCCGAATAAAAGCTGCTTCTTCGCAAACTGTTTCTGCAGACTGCAAAGAAATGAGAGATTTCTTCAGTTCCTGTATTTTCAATGCAATTTCATCTGTCAAAGCAGATAGGTTTTTCACTCTTTCACATTCAAAAGCACAGGTAATTTGTTCATTCAAGGCTTTTTTAGCTGCTGCTGTTTTGGCAAGTTCCATTGCATATGCGGTGATTGCCGGCAGAATTTCTTTTTCTGCCATATCTACCATAGTATTTGCTTCGATGACAATGGATTTACAGTAATTTTCCAATACAATCTCATAACGTGCCCGCAGTTCTGGTTCTGTATAAATCTTCTGCCCTGTCAGCAGTTCCACATTTTTCCGATCCAGAATATGAGGTACACAATCAGGTGTAGAAGGATAATTGCTCAGTCCTCTTTTCAGTGTTGCTTCCTGAATCCATGCATCATCGTAGCCGTTGCCGTTAAAAATGATACGTTTATGTTCTTTAATTGTGTTTTTCAGCATTTCCTGAAGAGCTGTCTGGAAATCAGGCGCCTGTTCCAGATAATCGGCATAAACCCGCAGGCTTTCTGCCACAGCACTGTTCAGCATGATATTTGCGCATGCAATGCTGTCTGCAGACCCAACCATACGGAATTCAAATTTATTGCCTGTAAAAGCAAACGGAGATGTACGGTTACGGTCTGTGTTATCTTTTGTAAACTTGGGCAGTACGTCAACACCCAATTTCATTTTTGTCTTTTTCACACCGCAATAAGGTGTATCATTTTCCAGAGATTCCAGAACTGCGTTCAGTTCATCGCCAAGAAAAATGGAAACGATTGCCGGAGGTGCTTCCTGGGCACCCAGCCGCAGATCATTTCCGGCTGTTGCAACGGAAATACGCAGCAAATCCTGATAATCATCCACCGCTTTGATGACCGCACACAGGAACAGCAGGAACTGTGCGTTATCATGCGGTGTTTCACCGGGAGAAAGCAGGTTTACGTCTTCATCCGTGGAAATAGACCAGTTATTATGCTTGCCGCTGCCGTTGACACCAGCAAAGGGTTTTTCATGAAGCAGACAAACCAAACCATGTCTTGCCGCAACTTTCTGCATAATTTCCATTGTCAGCTGGTTGTGATCTGTTGCGATGTTCGTTGTTGTATAGATGGGCGCCAATTCATGCTGTGCAGGAGCCACTTCGTTGTGTTCCGTCTTTGCCAATATGCCAAGCTTCCACAATTCTTCATTCAAATCTTCCATAAAAGCGGCTACCGTAGGTTTGATGGCACCAAAATAGTGATCATCCAATTCCTGACCTTTCGGCGGCTTTGCACCAAACAAAGTCCGTCCAGTAAAAATCAGGTCACGACGTTTTTCATACATTTCTCTGTCTACCAGAAAATATTCCTGCTCCGGCCCCACAGAAGTGCGGACGCATTTCACATGGTCATTGCCAAACAGACGCAGGATACGCAGCGCCTGACGGTTCAATGCTTCCATGGATCTGAGCAGTGGTGTTTTCTTATCCAGTGCTTCCCCTACATAAGAACAAAATGCAGTAGGAATACACAGGGTTTTTCCTTTGATAAATGCATAGGATGTAGGGTCCCATGCGGTATATCCTCTTGCCTCAAATGTGGCACGCAGTCCTCCTGAAGGAAAAGATGATGCGTCTGGTTCACCCTTGATCAGTTCTGAACCTGAAAATTCCATAATGACTCTGCCGTCAGGTGCTGGTGTAATGAAGCTGTCGTGCTTTTCCGCCGTAATGCCAGTCAAAGGCTGAAACCAATGTGTATAATGGGTTGCGCCATTAGCAATTGCCCAATCTTTCATGGCTGTTGCCACAGCATTGGCAACGGAAAGATCCAACTTTGCCCCCTCGTCGATGGTTTTTTTCAGGGACTGATATACTTCACTTGACAATCGTGCTTTCATGACCCTGTCATCAAAGACCAGGGAACCAAAATAATCCGATACATGTTTCATAGAAAAACCCCCTCTTTTGTAAAATAAAAAAAGGCAAAGGGGACTCTGAGGGTATGACCTCAAAGACGCCTTTGCCTTTGACTCATATTTTATACACCCATAATTCATTTTTGTCAATGGGTCTTTTATAATTTTTTTCAAAAAAACATTCTGTTTTTCCATCACCTTACAAAAATTCTGTTTTGCCCATGTTATGCGTACAGATTTTTCCTTATGCAATTTTCTATGGAAAATAAATAGAAACTGTGCTATATTACTTTTTATAAATGTCGCAAAGATCGAAAAAAATGTTGAAAATGAGAGGAAAGCAGGTGGAATTTATGAAATATTCCAAACAGGAAGTATTGCAGTATGTCCAGGAAGAAGATGTCAAATTCATCCGTTTGGCATTTTGCAATGTTTTTGGCAAACAGAAAAATATCTCCATCATGCCGGATGAACTGCCACGAGCCTTTGCTTACGGCATTGCCATTGACGGTTCTGCCATTGCTGGTTTTGGAGACGAAGCTGAATCTGATCTGCTACTCCATCCGGAACCGGATACCCTGATGGTACTTCCTTGGCGGCCTGAACACGGCAGAGTCGTGCGCATGTTTTGCAGCATTTCCTACCCAGACGGACGACCTTTTGTCTGTGATACCAGAAGCCTGCTGAAAAAAGCCATTTCTGATGCGGAATCCGCTGGCATTTCCTTTGCTTTCGGCCCCGAAATGGAGTTCTATCTTTTCCAACTGGACACAGAAGGACAACCCACAAAAATTCCATACGATAATGCTGGATATATGGATATTGCACCAGAAGACAAATGTGAAAATGTGCGACGGGAAATTTGTCTGCTTTTGGAGCAGATGGGCATTTATCCCGAAAGCTCTCATCACGAAGAAGGCCCTGGGCAAAACGAAATCGACTTCCGTTATTCCGATCCTCTCACTGCCGCGGATAATACCCTGACCTTCCAGGCTGTTGTAAAAACAGTGGCACAGCGCAATGGACTTTATGCGGATTTCAGTCCAAAGCCATTACGCCACCAGCCTGGCAATGGGTTTCACATCAATATTTCTGTCAAAGGCGGGAACTGTGAAGATCCCCTTTCCCATATGATTGCAGGTATTTTGGAGCATATTCCAGAATTGACTGTATTTATGAATCCCACAGTTGCTTCTTATGAACGTTTCGGCGGGCCAAAAGCACCTGAATACATTTCCTGGTCAAACCAGAACCGTTCTCAGCTCATCCGTGTTCCTGCGGCTGTGGACGAATACCGTCGTGCTGAGCTGCGTTCTCCAGACCCTACAACAAATCCATATCTGGCGTTTGCCCTTTTGATCTACGCCGGACTGGATGGCATTCAGCAAAAGCTGCCGTTGCCTGCTCCTACGGATCTGAATCTGTTTACCGCAAGTGCAGACATTTTGGCTCATTTGCAGCGATTGCCACTGACTTTACGAGAAGCGGCTACATTGGCGGCTAACAGTTCCTTTGTATCCAAATATCTGCCCAAAACCATTGTGCAGACATATTACGACCAACGATAAAAGAACGGACTTTTGAAAAGGAGGGGAGCATTTTGAGTCTAAAAGAACGCGTTTACAGCGTATTGGTTATATCAGCAAAAGAAAATTTCAATGCATCTCTGCAATCTCTGCTCCCTGAGTCCAAGTATGCTCCCGTACAGATGGTTTCCAGTGTCAGTCTGGCAAAACGTGTTCTGCTGGAACGCAGTTTTGACTTTGTGTTCATCAATACACCACTGCCTGATGATTTCGGCACAAGATTTGCCATTGAGATTTCCGGAAACAAAGGTACTGTCATTCTCTTATTGGTGCGGAACGAAGTCTATGAAGAAGTTTGTGACAAAGTGACGGAATACGGCATTTTAACGTTACCAAAACCCGCTTCCAAACAAATGGTAGCCCATACCCTAAACTTTATGGCTGGTATCCGGGAACGGCTGAGAAAACTGGAAAATAAATCCCTTTCCATGGAAGAAAAAATGAAAGAAATTCGTCTGGTAAACCGTGCCAAATGGGTACTCATTGACGAATTGAAAATGTCCGAGGCAGACGCCCACCGCTATATTGAAAAGCAGGCAATGGATCGCTGTGTTTCCCGCAGAGAAATTGCCGAGGAAATCATTTCCACATATCTTTAAACAAAACAATCATCATTACAAAATCAAACAGGCAGACATGGATACTCCACATCTGCCTGTTTTTTATATTTTATCAAAAAATTATGGCTGTTTTAGTTCACGGGATTATACTTCTTCTGTCAAAGTAACTGCTGTAATTTCTTCAGGATTTACCTGTTCCGCTTCCACAACAGTTGCTTCTTTCACGTCAGATTCTTCTTCTGTCACAGGTTCATTTTCCGCAACTGCTTTTTCCCAAGCAGAACCATTCCAGTTGTATGTGCTGCCTGCGGCAAAGGTGTCTGTGCCTGCTGCACCTTCCGCAATGGAAACAACAGAAGTTGCGTCTGTACCTGTTACCTTACCCTTTGCTGCTGTTGTGATGGTTCCGTTGACAGTCAGAACTGCATTTTCTTTTAACAACAGTTCACTGCCTGTGCTGTTTGCGGAAACAACTTTCAATGTACCATCTACTGTCATATTGCCATTCAAAGTCATTTCGATGCCGATAGCTTCTGCTGCGGAGTCAAACATTGTATACCATGTCTGACCGGCAGGAATGGTAACATCTCCTTCAATTTCCATTGTGGGATGTGTTCCGGAATAGTTATCCGCAAAACCAAATGTAACTGTGGCGCCATTTGTCTGAATACGCGCATCTTCAGATGTCCCAATAAATGTTGTTGCTTCTTCGCTGCCATCTGTTGTCATGGACTGTAATGCACCGCCGGGCTGTACTTCGATCTTGGTTACAGCAGGAAGCATGCTGTCTGCGCCATTGTTGAAGTTTGCATTGATTTTCAGCACAGCGCCATTTGCAACAATCACATGACCTGTTCCTGCCAATTTGCCTTCGTATGTATCAAAAGAACCATTGTTTGTCATGGTACCATTATTTGTAATAGTACCTTTGTTGATAAGCGTTGCTTTTTCTCCAATGGTAAAAGTGTCATTCAAGTTCAACTGCGCACCATCATTTACTTCAACTGTTACCTGGCGATCCACATTTACTGCTTCATCCAAAGTAATGTCGCCGCTTACTTTAACAGTTTCAACACTCTGATTTGCCAACGCTGCGTTCAGTGTATCACTGCTGTTAACAGTTACTTCTTCAACGATAAACCCATACCGCAATGTAAGTGTAGAGCCGTCTGTCCCTTCCAGTGTCAATGTGATTGCATCCTGGATTTTTCCAGCCTGGAATTCATCCACAATAACAGATACCAAGGTATTCCCTTCCGCTTCAGGTGTTTCTGGATTTTTAACCCAGTTAGAGCCTTTCAGCGCAGGGTTAAGGCTGTCGCTCCATGTATATGTTTCCTGATTGTATGTAATGGATTTTACAGTAGCGCCATCGTCAAAACGATACAATGCACCCAGATAACGTGCCATATCATTCATGGACGCACCAGACAGAACCGTTTCCATGGTATCATATCTGCCGGATACCACAGCGTTTTTGCCGTTAACGGTGTGTGTCAGCTGGCTTGTATATTCATAATCATCGTACTGATAATCAATAGCGGATTTTGTAGCTTCCAGCAGTGCCTTCGCTGTTTCATCCTCTTTTACAGTAAAACCATAACGTAATGTAATGGTGGAACCGTTTGAACCTTTCAATGTCAACTGGATTGCGTCCTGAATCTTACCTGCCTGGAAATCATCCACAATGACAGACACCAAAGTATTTCCATCTGCTTCTGTTCCATTAGGATCTTTTGCCCAGTTAGAGCCTTTCAATGCAGGATCAAGATTGCTGCTCCATGTAAATTCAGTATCTCCATAAATAATAGATTTTACAGTTGTGCCATTATCGAAGCGATACAATGCGCCCAGATAACGCGCCATATCATTCATAGCGGCACCAGACATAATATCCTCAGCTGCGTATTCACCCATAACAATAGCGTTTTTGCCATCTTTAGTATGTGTCAGCTGGCTTGTATATGTATAGTCTTCGTACTTGTAGCTGATTGCAGAGCTGGTTGCTGCAAGGAGTTTATCCGCAACAGACACACTGCTGCCGCCGCCGGAGCTGCTGCCGCCACCGCCACCGGAGCCTGTGCTTGTGCTGGGCTTATCTACGCCGTCAGCAACTTCTGTATCTTTTACATCTGTGCTGCTGGAAATAGTAATACCATCGGCATTTGCTTCTAGTTTTTCAATCTGGCCGGAGCCTGTAATGGAAACCTTTGCATCCGCTACCACAGTCTTCACAGTTGCGTCTTTTGCAACTTCAACTTTTGAAGATGCAGCATCTTCAGAAATGACTAATTTCTTCACATCTTCTTTCACAACAACACTTGCTTTTCCATTGATTTCTACTCTATTTGCAGGTACTCCAATGGTCACTTTATTACTTGTACCAATTTCATCTGTAATAGAAATGGTATCTACGGTACCTTTAAAGTCTTTACCTTCAATGGTGCAAGCTTCTTTTACTTCAATAACAGAAATATCTGTATCACCTTTGAGCTGCAATCTGACATTTTCTTTCTCTGCAGAAACCTTCCCTTTGACAATCACATTATGAAAGTAAATGGAATCGTCTCCGCCGCCTCTTACAATCACATCACCTTTGACCGTTGTATCATTCACATATACTTCTCCATCGCCAACAGCTTTATCAATAATCAGATTTCCTTCGATGGTCTGTCCTTCGATGACTGTATCATCTTTGGTTACAACAGCGTCCTTTACTTCTTCATTCTCTTCTTTTTCCATGGTTCTGTCCAAAGAAGACACTGCTTCTGCTCTGGTGATGGTATTTGACGCGTCAAATGTACCATCTGTACGACCAGTCATAAACCCTGCCGCACTAACAGCGCCGATGGAACCCTTTGCCCATGCGGGAATACGGGAAGCATCCGCGAATTTATCTGCCGCTTCTGTATTTGCAGTCAGTTCTTTCGCCTTGGCAATCATAACAGCCGCTTCCGCTCTGGTAATGGTTGCATTGGGTTTAAATGTTCCATCTTCATAGCCGGCACAATAACCAGCTTCCACTGCAATTGCAACTGCGTCATAATACCATGCATTTGCAGAAACATCGCTGAATGTTACGTTCCCCTTCTGGGTGAAACCAAGGGCTTTGTTTAACATAATAACAAACTCTGCACGTGTAACGCTGTTGTCGGGTTTGAATGTTCCATCTTCATAGCCGGAAATCAATCCTTTTTCCTGCCATTGTGTAATCACTTTTTCTGCCCAATGACCTGAAATATCAGTCGCAGGCGCAGCAAATGCCTGCGCGGGTGCAAATGCCAGCACAGCAGCCAAAGCCATAGATAATGTCATTTTTCCAACTTTTTTGTTCATTTTTCCTATCACCTCTTCTAAACTTTTGTAAACCTAGTTCTCGACTATTATATCATGCAAAAATCATTATGCAATACAAATTATGTAATTTACATGTATTTACTATGTTTACATTAATAATATTCAAGTTAGTTTTAGGTAACATCATGAAATTATATTAATAATACTGTTTTTATGCCAAAAATCTAACAGTACCCATCCAATAAAAAATTCAATATTTATGTATTTTTTTACATTTTGCCAAAAACAGAATTTAAAGTATCCATGTATGAAAAACCGTTCTTTTCATTTTTTCTGCATAATAGTACTTTCCCTTTTATCAAAAATTGGATTTCTGTATGTAACGAAAAAAACGTATTTTCCCAAAATAAAAAGATGGCGAATACACCGATTCCACCATCTTTTGAAAATATCTTTCGTTATTTACTTTTCTACCTGTCGAATTTCTTCCAATGCTACAAAAGCTGCGCGCATTTCTTCCCGCACCAATTTTGTTTTTCTTTCATAAATCTTGCGATAATAAGCAGCGCGTTTTGGATCTGGTACAAAGGATTTATCTTCCTTCAGATTCGTTTCAAATGCTGCCTGTAAATCTGGAATATCCCCTATGGCATAAGCTGCCGTTGCCGCATTGGTCATGACAGCTCCCTGCGCTGTTTTCAATGTTGTCACACGGCAATTCAGCATATCCGCTTTAATCTGGTTCCATAAATCCGAACGGCTTCCACCTTCTGTTACAACGATGTGCTTCAGCTCCACACCAGCGGAACGATATACATCTGTGACACCGATATAATCATAAGCAATGGCTTCCAAGACCGCACGCCACAAAACAGCCTGATCTGTATCCATAGTCATATTCAAAAAACAACCGCTGGCAGCAGAAATTTCTCCAAAGCCACCAGTCAAATATGGCAAAAACAGGACTCCATTGGCTCCTGGCGGCACCTGTTTTGCCCGTTCTGTCAATATGTCGAAATAGGCGCCCTCTCCTTCTTTTCCGCAAATATTATCCCGGAACCAACGCAATGCCAAACCACCTGTGCGGATAAATCCCCAGTAAAAATACGTATTTTCCAGCGTACCGCTGTTAAAGATTAAGTCCGTTCCTGGTCTGCTCAATTCTGGTTTAATACCATCTACCGCAATACAGAACATAGCGCATGTCCCAGCAACATCCGCAGCCCTATTGACAGCTGTAACCCCACATCCGATCATACTCTGCATGGTATCTCCTGCGCCGGCACAAATAGGAATACCTACTGGCAGACCTGTTTTTTCTGCGTATTCTTCTGTGAGATGACCAATAATGTCCCATGGTTTAACGATTTTGGGAAGATATTCTTTGGACAGCCCCAGTATTTCCAGCTGTTTGTCACTCCATTCCTTTTTCTCGACTTTATACCCAAGTCCCCAGCCAGACAATGTGCCCCAGTCAATGAAAGCATCCTTTGCTTTACATCCAGCAAGATGGGACAAAATATAAGGCGCGTTATGGAGAAATTTCTTTCCTCGATTCTGAAATGCCTCACTATTTCTCAGGAACCACCTGGCAAATAACGCCGGAAACATACAGTTCGGCATAGGATTACCCGTTTCTTTTGCCCAGATATCCAAACCCAGAGCTGCCAGTTTCTCCGCATCTGCCTGTGTACGGGAATCCAGATAATTGACATATGGTGTTATGGCGTTTCCATCTTCATCGACACCTACAATTCCTAAAATGACACCATCTCCAAAGATTGCCCGAATATTTTCCGGCGACAACCCTTTTTCCCGCATTTCTTTTACACAGGCAGCAATACTTTCCACTGCTGCTTCCACATACTGATCCGCATCCATTTCCACCCAACCAGGATGTGGATAGCGAAGCACAGTTGGCGTGCTGTGTTCTGTGACACACTGCATATTGCTGTCATACACAGCAGCTTTCACACTCTGGGTTCCCGCATCAAAACCAAGGTAATACTTTTCCATACATTTTAGCCTCTTTTCTGTTTTTGGGGCAATAAAAAAGCCCCGTATTTTCTGACTGCCATAAGCTAGCCATCTTACAGGGCAATGTTTCTTTTCTGCACGAAAAATAACCGCAGAACAAAAAAGCATATCTTCTCTCATCCAGACTATACTGTCGGCTTCGTAATTTCAACGAATCCTGCCGCCAAAAGCAGCTCGCGGGCTATCACCGCCGGTAGGGAATTTCACCCTGCCCCGAAGATACTTTTTTCCTACGCATACATTATACTGCTCTTGTGTACGGCATACAACTACCAAGGTGACGATAATCCACCCCCTTTTTCTGTCATGTTTACTAATGACAGAAAAAAACAGGCAGCACATATATGGCTGCCTGTTTATCAGGAAGTCATCCACGAAACTTCCTGAAAGAAAGGGATTTCCAAACTATTTTGCAATTATGCAAAGGGATTTTCAGTAGGGTAAGGCAAAGATTTAGGCTGGTTGTAAGCGATATCTGTTACGCCAAGATATTTGAAGACTTCAAACAGCGCTTTGCCGTGGTGACCGAATGTAACTGCACCGTGGTGAGGATACTGTTTTTCGATCAGAACATGACGATAGAATCTGTTCATTTCGGGAATTGCAAAGATACCGATGGAACCAAAGGAACGTGTAGGAACATCCAGAACTTCGCCCTGTGCTACATAAGCACGCAGCTGTGTGGAAGCTGTTGTCTGAAGACGGAAGAATGTGATATCCCCTGCTTTGATGTCGCCTTCCATAGTACCTCTTGTGATATCAGGTTCACCATCGGGTTCCAGCTGACGTTTCATGATAAGCTGATAGCTCATATGAGGATTGCACAGCAGGCTGGAGCATGTGTTGCCGCAGTGGAAGCCCATGAATGTTTCATTCAGGCGATAATCGCATTTGCCTTTGATATCTTCATTGTAGATCTGTGCAGGTACGGAGTTATTGATATCCAGCAGTGTTACAGGTGCGTTGGATACGCACAGACCAATGTATTCGCTCAGTGCGCCGTAAATATCTACTTCACAAGAAATGGGAATGCCTCTGCCTGTAAAACGAGAGTTTACATAACAAGGAACGAATCCAAATTCTGTCTGGAATGCAGGCCAACATTTGTTTGCAAATGCAGCGTATTTGGAGCAACCCAGATTGTCTTTCATCCAGTCTTCCAGTGTCAGTTCATACTGAGCCAGTCTAGGCAGAACGCCTGCATAAGGATTTTCATTGCCCAGTTCTGCTGCCATTTCTTCAACTTTGGCAGGGATACGAGGGTCATCTTTATGTTTGTTGTAAGCTACCAGCAGATCCAGTTCGGAGTGTTCTTCCACTGCTACGCCCAGATCATACAGCGCTTTAATAGGTGCGTTACAAGCCAGGAAGTCATTGGGACGAGGGCCAAATGCAAAGATCTTCAGACCTTTCAGACCGACCAATGCTGTTGCAACGGGAACAAATTCACGAATCTGCTGTGCAACTTCTTCTGCTGTACCGCAAGGATATTCGGGAATGTATACTTTTTTGCCTCTCAGACCCAGGTTGTAAGAAGCATTCAGCATACCACAGTAAGCATCACCACGGCCATTCATCAGGTCGCCGTCACCTTCTGCTGCACATGTGTACATCAGAGGGCCATCGAACATATCAGCGATCATAGTTTCAGGTGTTTCAGGACCGAAGTTGCCCAGGAAAACAACCAGTGCGTCAACGCCAGCAGCTTTTACATCTTCTACTGCTTTTTTCGCATCCAGTTCTGTTTCTACACAGATGGGGCATTCATACAAATCAGCGCCATAAGCTTTTGCAACATTATGACGACGCATTTCGGACAATTCAATAGGGAAACATCCACGGCTAACGGAAATGATACCCATTTTTACTACTGGAATATTCTGCATGATAGATTACCTCTCTTTCAAAATATGTCTTCTCTTTAAATTTCGTTTGCAATGTCAATATTAACTCCGTCCAGGCCAACGAATGCACCGTCTCCGGCTTCGCTGGCATCGGCATGGGCGATGAGCCATTTATTTCTTGCACGCAGGAGGGGATCTTCTGCGTTCAATGCTGCAATTTCCGGTTTATCTGTGTTTGTGCCTTTGGGCAGTACCACAGCTACGCGGAAGCCTGCACCCTTCTTTGCTTCGCAAGGTGCATAGTGCAGTGTTGTAGCATATACTTCCACCGCTGTTCCGGCAGGTACCAAAAAGGCACGGATGGTTGCTGTATCCAGATGATAGTCTGGAGTAATATCAGTCTGTTTGCCAAGCAGCAGAATCATATCTTCACAAGGAATATTGATTTCGCTGTCACGATGATATTCCACGCAGTTCAGTTTTGTATTTGTTCCATTGCAAAAACCAATCTGAATGGGCATTCCGCCATATACATTGTCTTCCAGTTCTTTTTTCGCAGGTGTGTTTTCCAAAGAATCATCACCGGGAACATAGATGACACCATCTGTGGGTTTTTCTGTTTTGGAAAGAGCTGTCAACAGTTCATCCAAATGCAGTCCTTTCACTACCTTTCCGTACTGACGGAAAGATGCATCGAATACAGATTCGATTTTCATATTTTCACCTTCTCTTTATAATTCTGCCAGTTTGTGCCAGCTGTCCTTCAATGCAGGATACAGGCCACGGTAGATTTCATAGAATTTATCATATTCAGCCACATGTTCTGCAACAGGTGCCTGAGAAGCGTTTACGCCAACGATCTTTCTGCATGCTTCTGGTACGGAAGGATACAAACCGGCGCCAACGCCAGCCAAGATTGCTACGCCCAAAGCAGGGCCTTCTTTACTGATAGTAGTTGCAACAGGACATCCCAGAATATCTGCCATCATCTGACGCCAGAAAGCGGAGGAACCGCCGCCGCCGCAAGCCAGAATCACATCAGACTGTACGCCCATACCACGAAGGATTTCTGCACAGTCACGGAGGCTGAATGTTACCCCTTCCATAACGGCACGCACCAGATCATATCTGGTGTGCATACCAGACAGACCAACGAAAGCACCACGACAATCAGGATCCAAATGAGGTGTTCTTTCACCCATCAGGTAAGGCAGATAAATCAGGCGGTTGGAGCCGATAGGTGTTTTTGCAGCTTCTGCTGTCATCAGATCATAAGGATCTACACCCTGTTTATCTGCTTCCACTTTGTCTGCATCACAGAAGTTATCGCGATACCATTTCAGGGACTGACCAGCTGCCAGTGTAACACCCATTACATGCCATGCACCAGGTACTGCACAGCAGAAAGTATGTACTCTACCCATAGGGTCAATAGAAAGTTTATCTGTGTGAGCAAATACCACACCAGAAGTACCGATTGTAGCGAAAGCTCTGCCATCTTCTACAACACCTGTACCAACAGCTGCCGCTGCGTTGTCACCAGCGCCGCCAACAACGATGGTACCTTCTTTCAGTCCTGTCAGTGCAGCCGCTTCAGCAGTGATGGTACCTGTTACTTCAGGGCTTTCATATACTTTAGCAAGCATTGCGGGATCAATGTCCAGTTTTTCCAGTACTTCCTGAGACCAGCAGCGATTCGGCACATCCAGCAGGCCCATACCAGAAGCATCAGAAACTTCTGTCGCAAATACGTTACAAAGTTTATAACGGATATAGTCTTTCGCCAGCAAAATGTGGCGTGCTTTTGCATAAATTTCAGGTTCGTGTTTTCTTACCCAAAGGATTTTCCCAGCAGTAAAACCTGTCAGTGCAGGGTTTGCTGTGATTTCGATGTAGCGTTCTTTGCCGCCCATCAAAACGTGGATTTCTTCACATTCCACAGCAGTTCTCTGATCACACCACAGGATGGAGGGACGAAGCACTTCACCCTTTTCATCCAGCAACACCAAAGAATGCATCTGACCAGATAAACCAATGCCACGAATTTCTCCCGCGTCAATGCCGCTCTTTGCGAGAACAGCGCGGATGCCGTCTACAACAGCTTTCCACCAGTCCGCAGGATCTTGTTCAGCCCAACCATTTTTAGGCTGTGCCATAGGATATTCTCCTGTATAGGAGGCAACCCCATGACCTGCTTCATCAAAAAGCACCGTTTTGGTACCGGAGGTACCAATGTCGATACCCAGCAAATAATTCATTGTAAAGCCTCCTTAAGAATCAGGATTTGGAACGTTTTTTACTTACAACGTCAAATACTACGGCAAACAGCAGTACCAGACCTTTGATCATTTTCTGCCAGTTTGCGTCGATACCCAGAATAGACATACCATTGTTCAGGATACCCATGAAGATCGCACCAATTACGGCACCGCCTACGGTACCAGTACCGCCGTATGCGGAAGCACCACCGATGAAGCAAGCGCCGATCGCATCCATTTCGTAGTTAGTACCAGCGGAAGGAGCTGCGGAGTTGAAACGTGCTACGCAGACCAGAGCTGCAACTGCGGACAGGAATGCCATATTTACATAAGCACCGAACATGATCTTACGTGTGTCGATACCAGAAAGCTGTGTTGCTTTTGCGTTGCCCCCCAGTGCATACAGGTGACGACCGGGAACAGTACGTGTTGTCAGGTAGTCATATACCAATACAACGATTGCCAGCAGGATCAGTACAACGGGGATACCTTTGTTTTTACCCAGCAGGTAGCATGCAGCCATCATAACCACTGCGATGATTGCCAGTTTGATGATCAGCATAGTTGTATTGCCTGTTTCGTAACCTTTTCTGCGTTTTTTTGCCTGCGCATACAAAGAAATTGCAAACATGACTACGCAGCATACAGCACCGATTACCAGAGAGATGATCAATGTGCTGTTAGCATCGCCGCCAGAGATGTAAGATGTAAAATATTTCAGGTAGTTGTCAGGATAAGGAGAAATGGTAGTACCATTCAGAAGAACTGTTGCCAAACCACGCCATACCAGCATACCGGAAAGGGTTACCAGGAAAGGCGGAATATTCATGTAGGCAATCCAGAAGCCCTGCCAAACGCCGATTGCAAGACCAACTAACAGACATGCAATCATAGCAACATAAATATTTACCTGCATGTTTACGATAAGGATACCGGAAACGGCACCTACCAAAGCAACGATGGAACCAACGGACAAGTCGATGTTACCACCAGTCAAGATACACAGCAACATACCAGTTGCCAGAATTACAACGTAACTGTTCTGCATAATCAGGTTGGACACGTTTGTCGGCGCAAACATGGAACCTTTGCCATTAATAGTGATTAAGATTTGGAATAAGACCGTGACGATTACCAATACAAACAGCATGGTATTTTTCTTCATGGCCGCTTTTACTTTATTCATACGGAGAACGCTCCCTTCATTTTCTTATTTCTTTGCACTGGACTGCAGGATTTTAGACATAATCACTTCACTAGTAGCTTCTTCAATAGGCAGTTCGGCTACCATACGACCTTCATTCATAACATAAACACGGTCACTCATACCCAAGATTTCAGGCAGTTCGGAAGAAATCATGATAACGGATTTTCCTTCTGCAACCAGATCATTGATGATACAGTAGATTTCATATTTTGCCCCAACGTCAATACCTCTTGTGGGTTCGTCCAGAATCAGGACATCAGGGTCAGCAAACATCCATTTTGCCAGCAATACTTTCTGCTGGTTACCGCCGGAAAGATTGCCGACATTCTGTTCAATACTTGGCGTTTTGGTGTGCAGTGCGTTTTTATAGTCTTCTGCTACACTCCGTTCTGCGTCAAAGTCAATGACACCATGACGAGATACTTTTTCCATACGCGCCAATGTCGTATTGACACGGATGGGATTTGTCAAAACCAAACCATTGCCTTTACGGTCTTCTGTTACATAAGCAAGACCTGCTTCAATGGCCTGTTTGATTGTTTTCAGATGTACTTCTTTTCCGTGCAGTTTTAAAGTACCGCTGATGTCTGCGCCATAGCTGTGACCAAACATACTCATAGCCAGTTCTGTACGTCCTGCGCCCATCAGACCAGAAATGCCGACAACTTCGCCCTTACGGACATTCATGGAAACATTGTCGCAAACCTTTCTGCCTTCAAACTGCGGATGATATACTGTCCAGTCTTTTACTTCCAGCATAACCTCACCGATATGAGATTCTCTCTTAGGGAAACGGCTGGACATGTCACGGCCTACCATACCTTTGATGATACGTTCTTCAGAGAAGTCATCCACACCTTTTACCAGTGTTTCAATGGTGGAACCGTCACGGATGATGGTGATTTTATCTGCTACATAAGAAATTTCATTTAATTTATGAGAAATAATAATGCTGGTCATTCCTTGGCGCTTGAACTGCAGCAGTAATTCCAAAAGCGCCTTACTATCAGATTCATTTAATGATGCTGTGGGTTCGTCCAAAATCAGCAGCTTAACATCTTTAGACAATGCTTTCGCGATTTCTACCAACTGCTGTTTGCCGACACCAATATCTTTAATCAATGTGTGAGAAGATTCATGCAGACCTACTTCCTTCAGCAGTGCATCTGCTTTGTTATAAGTTTCGTCCCAGTCAATGTGGAATTTTCCACCCCGTTCATTGCCCAGATACATATTTTCACCGATGGATAAGTATGGTACCAGTGCCAGTTCCTGATGGATGATAACAATCCCCTTTGCTTCACTGTCTTTGATGACTTTAAACTGGCAAACTTCACCCTGATAAATAATATCGCCCTCATAAGAGCCGTAGGGATAAATACCGCTGAGCACGTTCATCAATGTAGACTTGCCAGCACCATTTTCACCTACCAAAGCGTGGATCTCCCCTTCTTCCACCTGCAGATTAACATTGTCCAGGGCTTTTACCCCAGGGAATGTTTTTGTGATATTGCGCATTTCCAATATAGTTTTTGCCACTGAAACCCCTCCTTTCATATTCTTTTGCAAAATAAACGGGCGGCAGTTACTCTGCCGCCCGCCCTCATCAGCGGCTTTCACCCTGTTGAGAGTCTTGATTGGGTCTTAAGCAATGTCTGCTTCGGTATAGTAACCGGAGTCAATCAACATTTCTTTGTAGTTATCAACTGTTACTACAACGGGGTCACACAGGTAAGAAGGAATTACGCCTGTGCCATTGTCGTATGTTTCTGTGTCGTTGATTTCAGGTTCTGTGCCTTTCATGATAGCGTCAACCATGCCTACAACTTTTTCAGCCAGTGTACGTGTATCTTTGAATACGGACATGGACTGCAGACCGGAAACGATGTTTTTCACATTGGGTTTATCACAGTCCTGACCAGTGATGATAGGCATGTTATCTGCTGTGTAGCCAGCTGCCTGCAGTGCGTTCTGTACACCGTAGGAAGTGGAGTCGTTAGAGCAAAGAACTGCATCCAGTTTCACGCCGTTAGGGCCATAGCCAACGGAAGAAATGATGTTTTCGAAACGTTTCTGAGCTTCTTCTGTGGACCAGTTAGCTGTTGCACACTGAGCTTTTTCTGTCTGGCCAGAAGGAACTACCAGTTTACCGCTGTCGATGTAGGGCTGCAGAACATCCATAGCACCGCCGAAGAAGAAGTTTACGTTGTTATCGTCGGGTGCGCCTGTTACCAATTCAATGTTGAAAGGACCTTCTGCGTTTTCCAGATCCAGAGCGTCAACGATGTACTGACCCTGCATCTGACCTACTTTGTAGTTATCGAATGTTGCATAGTAAGATACTGCTTCGGAATCCATGATCAGACGGTCATAAGCGATTACAGGGATGCCTTTTTCAGCTGCGCCCTGCAGAGCTGTTGTCAAGGAAGAACCGTCGATTGCAGCTACAACCAGAACTTCGCAGCCGCCTGCGATCATGTTTTCAATCTGAGATACCTGTGTAGGAATGTCGTTGTCACCTGCGTACTGCAGATCAACTTCATAGCCTGCTGCTTCCAATTCAGCTTTCATGTTAGAGCCGTCCTGGTTCCAACGCTGCAAGGACTGTGTAGGCATAGATACGCCGATTTTGCCGCCTGCGCCGCCTTCAGCTGTGTCGCCTTCAGCTGCGGGTTCGCTGCTGCCACCGCAAGCTGCTAAGCCGAAGACCATAACCATTGCCATCAAGGAAGCGAAAAATTTCTTTTTCATGTTTGATACATCTCCTCTCCATATTGATAACCTTTTTCAAGAAAGCCAAAATAGTTTTATAAATGTGCTTTCTCTAAGTTATGTGCATATTGTATCAATTCCCATCATCAATGTCAATATACCTAGCGGAAGTTACTATATTTCGTGTATTACAATAAAAACTTACTTGCTTTTTTGTTTATTTTTCTAAGTGAATTCTAACTTGTATTCTAATATGCACAAAAAGAAGCCATCATTATTTATTCAAAAAAAACCTCGTTATTTCCTATGTTTTGAGTCAAATCAAAACCACCCGTTGAACGGGTGGTTTGACC